>Ga0209635_10001012_pt1 | contig 20495 bp, 15 predicted proteins | sample DeeMarSWOR230_32_FD_187463 | JGI IMG/M metagenome (GOLD analysis project Ga0209635, IMG submission 187463) | Marine sediment microbial communities from White Oak River estuary, North Carolina - WOR-2-30_32 (SPAdes) (version 2) | ecosystem: Environmental > Aquatic > Marine > Intertidal zone >...
CATCAAGACTTGAGCGGCAATCAAAACGCCAGCTTTATTGTGGACAGGGACTGCAACGACCTCCAGGCCCAGTTCTGCGGCCATTTCCTTAGCCAAATCCAGATAGTACTTTGAGTTGAGCTCTGAGGGAGTCCAGAGGGTTCCAATCTTTCTCACTCCAGGAAGGACCTCTTTCATAAAATCCAGGCATTCTTTAATAGGGCCTTTTGAAGAAACTCCAGTGACATTAGGCAGGTGATCATCCACAGAATGACCTGCTCCCGCAAGAAAGGGAGCAGCTACAGAGGAAAACACGATAGGAACTTCTGATGATGCATGGAGAGCGGCCTGTAAGCAGGGCGTGGAAAAAGGCACAACCATATCAACCTTGGAGGACACAAATTCCTGTGCGATGCTTTGAACCTCAGGAATATTACTCATTCCATTGCGGATAAGCAGCCGGATGTTCATTCCATCCTTTAATCCGGCTTCTTCCAGAGCCCTGAGAAAGCCCTGCCGCACAGAATTCAAATGGGGAGCATCATCAACCTGAAAGATCCCGATGGTGTAAAGATTCTCGTTTTCTCTATTGCAGTTTAAAAAAAGAGGGATGATTAAAATAAGAAGAATAATAATTTTTTTCATCAATTGATCCTCTGGCGTTTCCTAAACATGATAATCAAAAAAGCCATGAGGGGCAAATCATTTTTAAGAGCATTTCTGTTTCTATCCTGGAGTTAAAGAAGGATTCCTTTTCTCTTTTTTGCAGTCTTTGCCTTTTGTTTTTTGAGTTATATAATGAGACAGATGACAAAATTTTATATCGGCACGGCAGGCTGGAGCTACAAAGACTGGGAAGGGATTGTCTATCCAACAAAAAAAAGTGCAAATTTTCATCCTTTGATTTTTTTGGCACAGTACCTAAATGCCGTGGAGATAAACAGCACATTTTATAGACCTCCATCCTTGAGAATATCCTGGTCCTGGATAAAGCGGGTAAAAGATTACCCTGACTTTCTCTTCACAGTCAAACTCCACCAGATCTTCACCCACCAAAGGAAGGAATTCTCCCAAAAAGAAGTGAACGAATTTAAAATGGGCATTGAACCTCTCAAGACTCATAACAGACTTGCAGCCGTTCTTGTCCAATTCCCGTGGTCTTTTGCTCGAACCTCCATTAACCTCGATTATTTGATCAATCTTTTCCATATGTTTTCCGATTTTCCTCTGGCCCTTGAAGTCAGGCATGGCTCCTGGGACAATAAGGAATTCTACGAGCTTCTGTCCGAACACAGGGTATGTTTTTGTAACATAGACCAACCGATTTTCCGAAATTCCATAAAGCCCAGCTCCATCACTACAAATCCCGACTTATCCTATGTCAGGCTTCATGGAAGGAATTACAAGAATTGGTTCAATGAAAAGGCAGGTCGCGATGAACGGTACAATTACCTGTACTCAAAAGACGAACTGGAAGATTGGATAGCGAGGATAAAAGAGCTCGGCAACAAGAGCAATAAGGTCTTTGTCATCACCAACAACCATTATCAGGGTCAGGCCATGGCGAATGCCCTTCAAATTAAAAACATGATCACTCAGGAGAAACTCGATATTCCATTTGATCTTCTCAAGCAATATCCTTCTCTAAGAGACATCATCAAAAGAATAAAGGCGGGGCAGCTCGATCTCTTCGAAGCGGGAGAGGATTAGGATATCTTGCCCAAAATATCAACCAGGGCCTGCCTTGCTTCAGGGAAATTAAATTTGTAACCTGATTCTTCAAGACGCTTGGGGTAGACTCTTTGACCGGAGAGAAGAGCTTCTTTCGCCAATTCACCGAAAAGAAGCTTTAGAAAAAATCCTGGAACAGGCAGCCAGGAGGGACGCCTGAGCACTGTTCCTATGGCTTTAGAAAAATTCTTGTTTTTCAGAGGGCAGGGAGCGGTTAAATTGAAGACCCCCCTCAGGTTTTTACCCTCCATTAGAAACAGGATGCTCTGGACCACATCCTCGATGTGAATCCATGAATTCCACTGTTCGCCTGTTCCTATCTGTCCACCCAGGAAATACCGAAAGGGCTGAACAAGCCTGACAAGAGCGCCACCATTCGGTCCCAGGACCATACCGGTGCGAATGATAATGCGTCGAGTACACGTCTCGAGAGCTGCAGTGGAGTTCTCCCACTTCCCGGTCACTTCTGTAAGGAATCCTCCTCCGGGTGGGGAGGTCTCATCCAAAAGTCTGTCTCCTTTGTCTCCATAAAAGCCGATGGCTGAGGCCTGAATGAAGACATCGGGTTTCTTCTTGACAGACTGCACAGCCTTGACAACAGCATCTCCTGCGCTCATCCGGCTCTGGAGGATTCTCTGTTTTTTTTTCGCGCTCCATCGTCCGGAAGCGATGCTCTCTCCTGCAAGATTAATGATGGCTGAAGCCCCATCTGTATAGCCTCCCCATCCAACGGCGTTTCTCCCATTCCAATCCACGAATTTTATGCGGTTTCCCCACTTCTCTTTGGCTGAGGATGCGCTCCTCGTCAAGCATATGACCTCATAACCTCTTTCAACAAGCCTCTGGGATAAAGGTCTTCCGATAAAACCTGTTCCTCCTGTGATGATTACTCGGGCCAAACTGATACTCCTGGTGGTATTCTAACATGGAGACAGGTTTTCTCAAACATTCTCTTTAAAAAGATCCATTCCACTGTTCCTCACGCTGATTTTTGTCCGAACCTATCCATAGAGACAATTTCTGAAAACGGTTTCCTAGGTGGCCTGGATTTCTCAGACGCCGCCTGTTCGTCGGAAAGGAGAGAACTTATCTTTTTCGAGTGCTTTCCTACGATTATGAGCGTAATCACCTGATAATCCTCAGGGATGCCCAGGATTTCTCTGGTTTTTTTCGGGCTGTAACCAGCAATCGGATGCGCAACGAGCCCAAGTTCTGTAGCCCTTAATACAAGGAATCCCACAGCCAACCCACAGTCAAACTGATGGTATTCCCTATACTTTATGATACAATCATCCTCTTTTTTGCTGAAAACTGCTATGATCAGAGAGGCTGTATGTGCCCATGCGTTCCCATGCGAAAGGGCTTCACGTATTCTCTTTAAGATTTCTGGATCTCGGATAAAGACAAACCTCCAGGGCTGATTGTTGAAACACGAGGGAGCCAGCCGAGCATTTCGGGCCAAATCCTTTATCAAATCGTCTGTGATGTCCACAGGTTCTAGAGAACGATAGGCTCTTCGTTCATTTATGGCTTGGACAACATCCATTCTTGCCCCCTTGCATGGGACTGCGTAGTATATATCTTGTATATCGGCTTTCCGGTCCATATCGAAAATCACTACAAGGAGTATGCAATAAAACTGCTTTTTGTTTATCCATGGATTCTAATTTTTAATATCGATTCCTCCGAGGATAGCTGTTGCCTTCACATACAGAGTCGCTTGGACTGCAGTAGCAGGAATGGGACTGTGTTTATCATCCACTCCTCCCAGTATGGAGCTGCTGTCTATGATGACTTTCCACTCTCTGGGTATAAACAGATTGATTCCTCCAAAGATAGCTGTCAATTCAACAGTGGCTTGATTGTCTGCCAGCTTTGTCTGGGTCAGATCCAAATCCATCCCTCCAAACAGGACCGTCGCTTTTCCACCACGGAACCTATCCGACTCGAATCGCCTTTTGAGACCTGAAAATATGATGAAGGCTCCAAGATCGTCATCTTTGATCTCAGGTGCTTTATCGCTGAAAACTTTGTGTTTGGGTTTAAAAATGATCCATAAGCCTGCGGCAATGATCAATAGAGGCCAGAAATAGGTCCAAGCGCTTCCCCCTATTACATCCCAGATGTCGAGCTGGAAAAAGACACCGACAGCAATGAGGACGACAGCGAATCCTGCGTTTCGAAATCCACTGGAAAGCAGGTGCCACAGCCCGAAGAAAATTAAAATCATCGGCCAATAAGTGGAAATGAAATCTCCAAAATCAAGCTGGCCGATGTTGGCGAGTAGAAAAATCACTCCGACAGCGATAATTAACAGACCTGAAAAGATACGTCCTTGATAATTTCTAACGGGGCTCATTACATATCCTCCTTTAGAAGCTTTACAGACTTTCTAAACTGAATTATTCACAACTGAACTTAGAAATCAAGATCTAATCAGCTTGACTCCGTTTGCCCATGAGATTGATCTTGTATTTTCTTATGTGGTCGGGGGGAATCCTTTTTCCCTCTTTATCTGTAAAGACCAGAGCATCAAACGGACACTGAACAATACAGGCTCCACAGCGGACGCATTTATCTCCTCGAGCAAAAGAAACTTTATGGTCATGCTCATCTAGATCAAAGCAATTTAGGGGGCAAACCATCTCACAAAAACCCGCACCTCGGCATATCTCTTGATTTAATGCAACCTTAAAAGATTTCTCCTCACGAAATTCACTGAGCAGGAGTGGGGTGCTTCCTGGTAAGTCTCCTCCCAGGGTGAACACCGCAACAGCCAGGATTGTTCCCCAGAATAAAAGGAAACTCCATGAAAAGCCAGAAGTCAGAAAGCCAAATAGAACAAGCCCGGAAAAGGACAGCAACAGCAAGATAAGCAGCAAAATAAACCGACTCAGTAAGGACTTATCTGTATTTCTTTTTGGAGTTTCCCTTCGCAATAGGGGAAGAAAGAGAGGAAAAGAGATGAATATAAAAATCGATAGGGACCAGATCAAAAAGATCGCCGGGACAATCGAACGGCTTTTAAAGAACAGGATGACAATCGAGAAAATGACAGACATGGGAAAAGCCCAAGCTGCAGCCATCTCGAGGCGCTGGCTGAGAGGGAATCGAACCTCTCTCATTCTTTCATTTTTCATCAGTTCATCATTCAGAAACATAGGAATATCCCTGGCATAAACAGGGCCCCAAATGACTCTCCAGCCCGTCTTCTGCAGGATGGCTTTGGCCTGGATACCGCAGGCTGCAAGTTGGGGAAGGATGATTTTCCTGTGGGAGATAAGGTCTTCGATTCCGCTGATTTTCAGAGCTGATATGACATCGTGATGGGTGAAATGCCCGCCAGCAGCTGCACACCAGACATTGATTCCTCGGCTGTTAGCCACAAGAAGAAACGCATGTTGGTTTCGGAGGGCTCTCTTTACTCTCATCACGGTCAGGTGATAATTTCCGGTCAGGAAGACCGGTGACTGACTGTCTGGATTTCCTATTCTTATTATGCCCGTCATGTATGGAATGGGAAGAAACCTTAAGATCGTTTCAATAAAACTGCAAATCCCATATGTTAAAAATTGCATCAGGTTCATTCTGTCATTTTTTTTGCTATCAATTCGAGAAAGTCCTGACCCTTATTGAGTTCAGATGAGATCATCCGGAATCCTCTCTTCTCTATTCTGCCCTGAAAATTTATCAATGCCCTCGTAGTTGTCCTGGTGGTGAGGAAAACAAGGACCTTTAACAGAGATCTAAAAAGAACGTTGAATATCTTTCTCATTATGCTTTTTGGCCGAACCTCATCGGCTATCAAAAAGAGCCCTTCCGGTCTAAGAATGCGATGTATTTCATGAAGGGTGTAATCCAGTTCCTGCTCAGTCAATTCGGAGAGGCAAAGGCCGCTCGTCACTGCATCATAGCTCTGCCCCTCCTCTCTCCCAAGCTCTGCAATGCCCATCTCCACAAACTCAATACTCTGAGAAAGGCCGGCCTCTTCTGCCTTCTTCATGGCGATATCCAGCATACCAGGGTCGATATCGATGGCCTTGACTCTCGCGCCTCTTTTTGCTGCCCGGAGGCTCAGGGCACCGGTCCCGCATCCCACATCCAGAACACTATCTCCGGGCTTCACATGAGAGGTCAGCCGATCATAAACATCGTCTAACCTTCCTCCTGTGAGCCAGCGAATGCCTCGGTCATATCGGCTCGGGATTGACTCAAATAATTTCATCAGCAGCAGCGTACTCATCCGATTCCCCCTCTATCGTAATCATTTGCTCAAACGGGGTCAAATCAATAGGGATGGCGCACTTCCATTTTGTGTGGGCAGAATCTAATAGATGAGGACATGCCTGATGGCATAGAATATCCCTGAAAGTAATGCCACAAAATGGAAGAGAGCAATAAAGTTAAAGGGAACGATTAATGTCTGACCTCGAAGGAGCAGTCGAAGATTTTGGGCCTGCCGTTGCCGTCGCTGCGCACCACCCCTCTCAGACAGCAGGCTGGCGGAGTGCCGAAGGTCAGGCATTTCTTCTCCCCTACGCCCTCCAAAAGACCGGTCTCATCCTCGAAAAGGAAGAAGTACTTTTCTCCGCCGCTGACCCTTTTCTGCCGCGCATCCACCACCCGGACCAGAAGTTCCACCACCTGCCCCACACAGCCCTTCAAATCCCTTATCCGAAGCGCAGGTCTTTTGCTTACGACAAGGGAAAGGGAATCTCCATCAGGTAAAAAGCCGAGAGACTCGACGACCATCCTCTGTTTCTGCTTCAGGTCCAGGTCTGAAATCTCCCCCACATTCTCCATCCCTCTGAAATAACGCAGAATCTGTTTGGTTCTGCGGGGTTCAAGAGAATCGAAAACACCGGCTTTTATCAGGGAAAAAAGCTCTGTCTTTGTCAAGGGAACACGAGCGAGAAAATCCTCTAGGGAAAGATACGGCCCGTACCTTCGCTCCTCGATGACCTTCTCGGCGGTCTTTACGGCCAGCCCTTTGATGAGAAGCAAGCCCACACGAATGTTTTTTCCTTCCACTTCGAACTGGTAAAAGCTCTGATTCACATCCGGTCCCAGGATTCTTATTCCTTTCCTCTTGGCTTCTTCCACGTATTCCACCAGATCATAGTAGCCGCCGCCCGCGTTGAGCACCGACGCCAGATACACAACCGGATGGTGGACCTTCAAGTAAACAGCCTGGTAGGCCATATGGGCATAGGATGCGCTGTGGGCTTTGTTGAAGGAGTAGGAGGAAAAGGCCTCCATGACCTTCCACAGCTTTTCGATCTCGCCTGGAGTGTAGCCTCGTTCCCCGGCCTCCTTAAAAAACCGATCCCTGAGTGGCACGTTATCCTTGCGTCTTTTCAGGCTTCGCCGCAGAAGATCTCCCTCCTCGGGCGCCATCCCGGCCACGCGCTCGGCAATCTGCATCACCTGTTCCTCATAAAGGAGGAGCCCCTCGGTCTCGGGAAGGATCTTCGCCAGGAAAGAATCGTGCACCGTCGGCCTCCCTTCGCGCCGGCGCAGGAGGTTTTCCTTCATACCGCTTTCTGTCGGACCGGGCCGGATCAGGGCCAGAGCCTGTGTCAATTCATAGATATTTTCCGGCCTCATCCGCCGCAGGAGATTCATCATGGCCGGGCTTTCCACCTGAAAGCATCCGATAGTCTGGGCCTTCTGGAGGAGGTGGTAGGTCTTGACATCTTGAGGGGGGATATTTTTTATCTTGAGCCTCTTCTCGGTCTCGGAGATGGCAGCCAATCCCCTTACCGAAAGGAGGTCGAGCTTGATGAGTTTGAGATCTTCCACTGCGTCCCGGTCATAGTGGGCCATCACATATCCCTTTGCCGATTCCTCGAGAGGCAGATACCGTTCCGCAGGTGCCGGTGTAAGGATGACGCCGCCCACATGGAGGGACTTTTCACAGTAGACAGAGGTCAACAGCGAGGCGGCCTTCCATATCTCCCTGTATTCAGGGAGGGGTCTTTCCCTTTCCAGAAAACCGGGTTCGGCAAAAAAAGGCGCCTTCTTGCTCAGGGATCGCGATTCCTCTGGAGGAAGGCCGAAGGCCCGGGCTGTCTCGTACAGGGCCGAGCGGGCCCGGAAATTCTTCACGCTGCACACAAAGGCGGCTCCGGTGCGGTCCTTTCCGTACTTTTCCAGGACATAGTTGAGCACTTCGTCGCGGCGGCGGGAATCAAAGTCCAGGTCAAAGTCTGGAGGATCGGGCCGTCCGCTGTTCAGAAACCGTGCAAAGTAGAGATCGAAGGTGATGGGACTGATGTGGGAGATCCCCAGCAGATAGGCCAGAAAAGAGGAAGCTCCCGATCCCTTGAGGTTGTGCAGGATGCCGTTGCGGCGGGCAAACTGTACCACATCGTGGACCACCAGGAAATAAGGAGCAAAGCCTGACTGCTCGATAATCCCGAGCTCCCTCTGGGCCCGCTGCCGCTCTCTCCAGCTCAGATTCTTCAAGCACCTCAACCTGTCCATCACCACATTCCTCAAGGTCGTCGAAAAAAGGTCTTCGGGAAGCGAGGGCACGATATCCTCAAAAGGAAATCGGCATTTCTCCGCCACCTCGCTTGTCCTCTCGAACAGAGGCTTCACCTCCGGACCGAATTTATTGATGGCGAAGCTCTCCTGATCCGGACCAAAAAGGCGGACCCTTTCCCTCCATTTGTCCTTTTCCGGAGGGAAGGGAATCTTTTTCTGGATGGCATGGAGAAGGATGAGTCTTTCAGGGTTTTTTATGAACTTCAGGGGATTGGCCCACACCAGCGGCAGCTCGTGCTTGGCGGCCCATTGGTGGGCCTTTTGGAGGGTAAAAAAATCGGCCCCGATGTAAATGTTTTCTCTATCCAGAAGTCCCTCAAGAGGCCCGACATCCTCTAGGGGATCGCCCTCTTTGGGCTGAGGAAGCAGGATGACCACCAGACCCTCTGTCTTTTCTATCTCCTTCCGGTTTAGGATCTCCATCAAATTCCAGTATCCCTCCCTGGTCTTGACCAGGAAAAGGAATCGTCTCTTGTGAATTTTTATCTCACAGCCAAACAGGGGAGAAAACCCAACCTGCAGAGCTGTTCTTTTCCATTTGGCCCACCCGTAGAGATTCTCGATGTCGGTCAAGGCTGCAGCAGAAAGCCTTTTCTGTTTCACCCAGGAGCCAAGTTCCTGCAGCGTTATCCCGCTTCGTCCTTTGCTGTAGACCGAATGCACTCTCAGCGGCACGAACATCTCAAATCCCTTTCCTGCTCATCTTTCCATTCCGTTTGTTCTTCCTTCCAGAATCTCTTCTCCAAACAAGGTCATCAGGAAGGGATTTGCTCCCTGCATCTCATTTGGTTAAAGAGGCGGTTTTGAGGACAAAGCCCCGATCCCTTTCAAAACTGTACAGTCCCTCCAGCATCTTTTCCCGGACCGTGAGCAGCGAGCCGAACCCGTATTTTTCCCGCACCTGGTCCACGGCCTGTCCTAACCTCATGTACCGTTCCGAATAGGGTTCGAAAAGGGAGAGGGGCCTGGCCCGGACAAGGTCAGAAGCCTTTACCCCGACCAGACGCAGGGAGAGGCGGGAGCCGGCAAAAAGCTCATGAAAAAGCTCCCGGGCGATCGGAAAGATCCGCCCCATCTCTTGAAGAGGGCTGATCAGGAGCCTTCTGCGCGCTTCGGTCTTGAAGTCCGAATACCGAACTTTCACTTCGATGATATGGGCATACAGACGGTCTTTGCGCAGAGGAAGAGTCAGCCGGTCGCAGAGATACGCCAGGTGGGCCAGGAGCAGGCGCTTATCCCAGATGTCCTGCAGAAAAGTGGTCTCCCTGGAGACGGATTTGGGGGTGGCGGCAGTGACAAGGGGACGGCTGTCCACTCCCCGTGACTGCAGAAAGAGCTCGTCGCCGTTCAGACCGAAAAGCGAGTGGAGGGTGGCCCGCTGAAGTCCCCACAGGTCGCCGATCTTATGGATGTTGAGCATACGGAGGATGACCTGGGTTTTGGGCCCTATCCCGGGGAGTGTCGATATGTCCAGACTTTTGAGGAACGCCTCTTCCCTCCCATCCGTGATCTCGAACAACCCTCCTGGCTTGGCCTTGTTGGTGGCCAGCTTGGCCAGAAGCTTGTTGGGTCCCACCCCCACAGACACCGTAATCCCCAGCTCCTTCTCCACCCGGCTCTTAATCTCCTGCACGGTGCGGGAAAAACACGAATACAGGGGGCGGCACCGTGTCAGGTCGAGGTAAGCCTCATCCAGGGAAGCCTCCTCCACATCCGGGGTGTACTGGTGGAGAACCCGGAAAAAACGTTCGGAAAAGGCGCTGTAGATGTGATAATTTCCCCTGACGAATATCCCCTGGGGACAGAGCTGGTAAGCCTTCCGCAGGGGCATGCCCGAGTGGACACCGTACTTGCGTGCCTCGTAGGAAGCCGTGGACGCCACTCCCCTCTCATGGGGAAGGCCTCCTACTATGACCGGTTTGCCCTTGAGAGCGGGATTGAGGAGCACCTCGACCGCCGCAAAAAAGGCATCGATATCGATGTGGACAATACACCTGCGCTTCATCTCATTTTCACCTTTTAAGTTTCTTAGTTGGCCGGCCGCTCTATCTTTCCGTGACTCCGCCAATCTCCGAAAAACGCCGACGGATCGGCAGGTAACAGACGGACTGGCAAACAGTCAGTATTTCCGCAGCACCCCGATCACTCTTCCCAGAACCCGAAGCTCCTTGACTGGGATCGGCGAAAACTCGGGATTCTCCGGAACCAGGAAGACATCGCCGTTGTCTATCCGAAGCCGCTTCAGCGTCACAGAGCCGTCATCCAGAAGGGCCACCACCATCTCGCCCGAACTGGCCGTGTTGGTCCGTTCTACGAGCACCCGGTCACCGTCATCGATGTAGGCATCCACCATGCTCTTCCCATCCACCGAGATGCAGAAGATGCTGCCCTTACGGCGGCCCACCATCCAGTCGGGGACATCCACCGCCTCTCCTGAGGCATCGAACACCTCCCTCGGGTCACCGGCCGGGACCAGCCCCACCAGCGGCACCTTGGCCAGCGCCTCTGCGGCAGAGGGAAGGCCTTCGAGCCTCATCCGGCCTTTCTCTCTTTTCAGGTAGCCTTTTTTCTCCAGGCTCAGGACGTGCTTGTATACGGCCGACGGGCTGGCGATCTTGACCAGCTTGCCCAGTTGGCGGATGGTCGGCGAATACCCGTGCTCGAGTATGAACTCTTCCAGGGCCTCCAGAACCCGCTTCTGTCTGTCGGTCAGTCTCTTTCTGATTTTGTTCACCATTTTGTTCACCACATAGAATATACGACCGCCGGAAGGGTTTGTCAAGCGAAAATTGAAAAATTATAAGGAAAAGATGGAGCCGGAGCCTGTGACTCCGGCTCCTTGAGGTGCTATCCGCTCGCATACACCCGAGCATCTACCTAAAAGAACGTTTAACATTCAATCGTTTTCTCATGTAGAATAATATTCTCTATATTTTTTCTATTTTTTAACTGATTTGGGTTCATCATGCTCAGTCGTTTTCTCGAAATTCTAGACAGGAAATCGTTCCTGGACTTCCAAATATGGGAATTCAGCTTTCACAGCTTTTTCAAGGAATATGCTCGCCTCTTTTTTCTCGAGGCCATGTTTAACCATCCCGGCCGAACCGTATTGGGCTTGAGAAATTATCAGCGGTTCATAAGATCACAAGAGAATCTCTTCCTACGCTACCAAAAATTATTGGCTGTACCTGAGGAGGTCATTTTCGTTGAAAGCATCAAGCATCCAGAGAAAAAACCACTGCTCGGTCTCGGATTCTGCCTCAAGCCTTATGACCCCAAAGACAGGGAGTCATCCTGCCCCGCAGGCCGGGCAAACCATGAGTGCCTTTATCTCGAGGAAGGTCAGACCAGACAGGTTTGTTCAAACTGTGCTATTTTCGAAATTGCTAAAAAATGTCTACAAACAGGATGCAGGGCCTATATCATGACATCGGCCAAGGATATTGCTCGGGACTTCCTGCTCCCTCAAATTAAAAAAGGATCTTTCTCTACAGCCGTACTCCTGCTCTGCCCCTACTCTGTCCAGGCTATTCTTCCTGCTCTTTTCATCTGTGACATAAAAGCCTTTCTTTTGGCTTACGACACCGGTTACTGCAAAGATTACGAAGAATGGCGCCGGGCAGATTTGGGCCAAAAGGAAGAAAGGACAAATCTGGGCACAGATTCTTGGGCAATACTTTTGGATTTATTCGATCGATCGGGTGAATCTGTGTTGCCCTTCCATTCTTTTAGAAGAGAAGGCAATATCTTCTATCCTGAACAATAAAATATATCTAAATTTTTAAACTTTCTGATTTCCTCCTTTTGTGTACTATTATGAACGTATGAATTCCTATCCTTTGGTCACTTGCCATGACAATGTAACATTATTCAATGTGTTTACATTCGTAAATCTATTCGATCGAAGACACCCAGGAAAGTTTAAGACAGAGCCGAGGGATGAGCTCTTTTAGGTACGATCGGGTGGGGCGTGTCATGCCCAGATTCTCAGAAAGAGATAGGTCAAGGCACTGGCAGCGACCTGAATAGTGAGGTTATCTGCTCCATGAAAGGAAACAGCTTCGACAAAAACCAATATCGTCGACAAGACCAGGGCTGATACCATTGTCTGTGTCCACGATAACTGATAAAAAAAGATAAAAAAACCCGCCGATAGTATTAATGAAACGACAAATACGGACAGGCTCCCTTCTATCGTTCTTTCTGCCACCTTCACTTTCTTCAGGCTTGGAACACGGTATTTGTGTTTGCCGAATCGGACCCCGACTGGCTCGGCTATGGCATCGGCCGACCCACACAGTACATAGCCCATAACCGCGCATTCTCCGAACAGGAGATTGGAAATCAGTCCTCCGGCTGCTGTGGTTAGATAAGGGATGATGATAAAATAGCCCCGTCTTGGAAAATCTTTCTCTCTGGCCATGGCTTCGAAGAAAAAATTGCCATCACCGGCCTTGACCGAGAGGAAAACAAAAATCCCCATCCCCACACCAAGGACATTGACCGCCGGCATCCCTCCCCATATGTGCAGCCCGACAGCAGTAAAAAAGATCAGAAAATGAAGAGTTTTGCGGGTGTATCCGGTTGTCCAGCCTGCAGAGCGTTTGAGCGCGCCAGCCAAAGATCCGCTGGCAAGGATGGCGATAGCAGAAACCACAAAGAAATACAGGAACTGAGGATAAGGGGGAATGAGACCGGAGAGCATTTCACTTCCCATATCTGATATTGGAGACAGTTCTTACCTTCGGATTTTACCTTTTTTTTGTACGGAGTCTCTACAGTACCATCCTTTAAGAACATTCTCAACCGGTTTTCCTTGAGGCGTATATCCAGAGTCCGTCGGCCCGCCCATTGAGGGGTCGGGTTCCCAGTTCCACCAGTAAATTCCTTCAAACCATGTTTTTTCACCAAAAGTCCGTATTACTGCTTGGTAACAGAGTGCCTGTTCGGCAAGGTCGACCTCACCGGTTGATCCCCAATCCCAGGGATGCATGTTCGCACCATCTAAACTTCTGTAGCCAATCTCGGTGAAAACAATCGGCCTTTGCCAAGTCTGGTGGAATGATTCGATCTCCAAAAGATAAGGGGCCCAAGCCGACAAAAGCTCATCCAGTGTGGGATCGGATTTTTCGGTCAGCTCATAATAGGCATCGATCCCGATAAAATCAAGAGCATCCCAGAACCGGACCTGCTGGGACTCCCTGCCCCAGTTTGCGGCATATATGAGCGGACCTTTGTAAACTTCCCTTACCGATTGGATGAGTTCTTTCCAGTCCGCAGTGAATTCTGAAGTTGTGAGCTCCACGAATTCACACCCTATGGATAGGATTTCGACGTTCTCTTCTGCGGCGATTTGAGCAAATGTTTCCATCACTTCGGTGTAATTCGCAAACCATGTCTCAGGATCTGTCGGTTGAAATGCGCCGCGCCAATCTCCACTGAAGGAGTCGACGTGGGGCTTGAGCATGACTTTCAATCCCAGGCCATGGGATGTCTGGATCGCATGCCTGACGCACCCCATTCTGGCTGTTGCTCCATCAAAGGCGGGAATGATCTCATTGGAATACCTGTCTTCTTGATACCAGGTGGGAACAATCTGTACCCATTCGGTACAGGTTGTTTGTGCCAAAACTGCAAGCGACTCATCAGAAGCCGCAGAGCAGAATTGATCAGCCTTCCAGGTCGGAAAAGCCATGCCCCTTTGGAACTTCAAATTTTCTGTCCCATGTTCTTTTTGAGAAGACGAGCAAAAAATTTGCCCTGACAGCAAGACAAGAATCGAAAAGACTCTAAACATCTGACATGGTTTGTGAAACATTGTGAGCTCCTTTTTCCTCACCAGGATTATACCTTTGTTTTCTACCCAAAGAAAGTAGAGATGAGACTGAATCCGATTGAACAAATATTAACATGGTTACTGCCCGTCATTTGTAAGCATCAAAGAATTCTTAGCTTATTGATACTTGACAGTCTCCCTGGCACAGGAATTCGGTAATCGCGTATACTGTCACCAAATTATTACCGAATTATTGAATTATTGACATGAGGGGGAATGCTGGTTATATTATTATTCTGGACCAGAGGCTTTTGAGAAAATGACGAGAACAATTCTTTTGCTGTTTGCTCTCATATCCGGTCTCTTTTTCCCCCCGTTGCTCTTCCTTCTACCTATTCTTTTTTATTTCCTGCTGGTTTACTTCTTGAGGAGACTTTTTCCTCTTGTCTCATTCCGGCCTGTATACATCCTCAGCCACTCTGGTCCCAGAAGCCCTCCCTACTGAACCCCTCACTTTTAGCTCAACACAACTCTTTTTTTAAAGACTTTGAGTTTTCAATCAATTCTGATAATTTGAGGGAAATTATGAACCATCACACGAAGAAAAAGATCTTGCATCATTGGAATAAACTGCGGGGAGTTCCGATCGAGTGGGATCTCAGTCCTTACCAGAAAATACTGGCCAGGATCAATGCCTACGCCCTGGAAAATACTTCTGACTCGGAACTCAAACAAATCTCAGCTCGCCTGATCGAGCAGGCCAGACAAGGAGTCTCTCTTGATGATCTATTGGTCGAGGCTTTTGCTTTGGCTCGGGAGACTGCATGGCGCACTACAGGCCTGCGGCCCTTCGACGTTCAGGTAGTTGCAGGAATCGTCATGCATCGGGGTAAGCTGGCGGAAATGAACACGGGAGAGGGAAAGACATTGGCTGCCGTGCTTCCCGCATATTTAAACGCCCTTACCGGCAAAGGAGTGCACATCCACACCTTCAACGATTATCTTGCTCGAAGAGACGCATCCTGGATGGGACCCATCTACACTTTTTTAGGAATGAGCGTGGGCTGTATCCAGGAGGGCATGTCTCGCTCTGAAAGAAAAAAGGCCTACGCCTCAGACATCACATACTCCACGGCTAAAGAAGCAGGATTCAATTACCTCAGGGATCATCTCTGCTACGACCCTGAGAATCTCGTACACAGGGACTTCAATTTTGTGATCGTGGATGAAGCCGATTCTATTCTGATCGACGAAGCCCGCATTCCTCTCGTGATTGCAGGCAGTACAGACCTGCCAAAGGCAGAACCCGGCAATTTGGTTCAGATAGCCAAAAGCCTCATGGAGGGCATCGATTTCGAGATCGACGAAGGAAAGCGGAACATCTATCTGACTCCGTCCGGTCTCAAGAAGATAGAAAAAATCCTGGGCTGTAAAAACCTTCACGCTCCCGAGAATCTCGACCTTCTCACCAAATTGAACCAAGCCCTCCATGCCGAATTCCTGATTCATAGGGACATCGATTACATCGTCCGGAAGGGTAAAATCGAGATCATAGATGAGTTCACGGGTCGAGTGGTCGAAGACCGGCACTGGCCGGATGGTCTTCAGGCAGCCGTAGAGGCCAAAGAAAAACTCCGCCTTGGATCAGGGGGATCGATCCTCGGATCGATCACGCTGCAGCACTTCCTTCAGCTCTATCCCAAGATCTCCGGGATGACGGCTACAGCTCAGTCCGCAGCAGACGAACTCTTACGGTTCTACAATCTAGAGGTCGTTATCATACCTCCCCACAGGCCGTGCATCAGAAAAGATCACCCGGATTTAGTTTTTACCCATAAGGAGGCCAAGATAAAGGCTCTGATCCGGGAGATCAAACACCAGCATAAAAACCAAAGGCCGATCCTGGTGGGCACATCCAGTGTGGAAGAATCCGAAGAACTGGCCCGGGTGCTCAAGGCTACCGATATCTCCTGTCAAGTACTGAACGCTAAAAACGACGAACTCGAAGCGAAAATCATCGCTCAGGCTGGAGCACCCGGTGCTGTAACCATCTCCACCAACATGGCGGGACGAGGGACGGATATCAAGCTGGGAGGAGATAAGGAACAGCAGAGAGATGCGGTCGTCAAACTCGGCGGTCTCTACGTCATAGGTACGAACAGGCATGAGAGCCTAAGGATCGACCTTCAGCTGCGGGGACGGGCCGGCCGTCAAGGCGATCCGGGCGCTTCCCGCTTTTTCATCAGTCTTGAGGATAACTTGATCGAACGGTACGGCATCCGGAAAATCCTGCCCAGAAAATATCAAGATCTCCAACAAGAGGATTCGATCGATCATCCGCTGGTGAACCGAGAAATCTCCAGTGGACAGCGCATCATAGAGGGACAGAACTTCGAAATCCGCAAGACTCTCTGGAAGTATTCGATCCTGGTCGAGAAACAGAGGAAAATAATCCAGGACAGACGCCAGGAAATACTCCTCGATGGATCGGATCTCGGCTTTCTTGAGGAAAAGACTCCGGAGCATTATTCTGATCTAATGTCGCTGCTTGGAAAGGACCGGATTCAAGACATCGAAAAGACAATCACTCTCTTCCAAATCGACCGCTGCTGGGCAGAACATCTGGCCCTGATAGCCGACGTTCGAGAAGGGATCCATCTGGCAAGTGTCGGGGGGAAATCTCCCGTCCAGGAGTTTCACAAAATTGCAGAGACCGAATTTCATCAACTGGAGCAAAAAATCGACGATGCAATCATCCAAACCTTCTTATCGCTCCCAGTTTCAGAGAAAGGGCTCGATCTGGATAAGCAAGGGATCCGAGGTCCCTCCTCCACTTGGACCTATCTCATCACCGACAATCAATTCGGGCTCTGGGTGGGTCTCCTCCAGGGAAGCAACATCGGAGCCACGGCTGTCGCAGCCGGCGCATTCGGTCCTCTTTATCTCTTATTAGGCATAGTTCAGCGTTTTTACAAAAGAAAGGAAAAGCAAGGTAATACTTAAATTTGACCTCGTGATTTTATTGTAATATTTTAGTTGCCCAGATAGATTAATTCCTGTTCCTATCACAGTAATGCGGAAGGCAATAAAAAGGAGATTTTCATGAGACAGAAAAAAAACTCCTCTTTCTCCGGGATTCAACCATGCTGTTGTCCGACTCTAGGGGATGACGACACCAGCAAAAAAACAGGAATGACCCGCCGGGATTTCCTCGGCTGTATGGGGACGGTCACGCTGGGTTCAGTTGCAATTGGAGGCCTGTCCTGGTCTTCACTCGCCATTGCCGAATCAGGAGAGAGATCAAAAATCATGCGCGCCCCGTTGAATGTCATGCCCATCCTTGTTTACAGCACACCAAAGCACCGGCACCAAACCAGCTGGCGTTCTTGGGGAGGAATCCAGACCCAAACAGATGCTGAGCAGGAGGTCAAAAGGATTCATCAGGAACAGGCTCGACTTCTCTCAATGGCTGACTTTCCTATAAGGTTCGATCCCGTCATGTGCGTCCGTCACAAAGATGATCTCTTCTCTATCAAAGGCCTCGATCAGACTGATGTGATTTTGGTCTATGCGGCAGGTGGCTGGATGGATATTTTCGATTCCCTGAGCAAACTCGGAAAGGAAATGATATTCTTCTGCCGCCACAAATCAGGGCCAGTTTATCTCTGGTATGAAATCATCAGTCCCCGATATCTTCGTCAGCACACGGACACCTTAGCAGTAAAAGGTGTGAATGAGAGTGATGTGGTGATAGACGACCAAGAGGAAATTCTGTGGAGGCTCCGGGCGTTAAGCGGCCTCCGAAATACCCTAAATACACGTATTCTGGCCGTTGGAGGACCAGGAGCTTGGGCACAACCAAAGGGAGTTGTTCCAGGCTTAGTAAAAGAATTATGGAAGTTTGATATCATCACCATTTCTTATGAAGAGTTGGGGAAGTTGGTCGAAGAGGCAAGACGAGATAAAGCGGCAGTCTATCACGCCCGCCAGGATGCCGATGCCTACTTGAGGTCTCCAGGTCTCACTCTGGAGACCAAGAGAGAGTTTGTGGATAATGCCTTCCTTCTGGAGCGGGTCTTCAGGGCACTGTTGGACAAATCCAATTCTCAGGCCATTACCATCAATGGCTGCATGGGCACTATCATGCCCGTTGCCGAGACTTCGGCATGCCTGACACTGAGCCTACTGAACGATAAAGGATACCTTGCTTTTTGTGAATCAGATTTTGTGGTGATCCCATCTGGGGTTCTCCTGGCTAACATTTCTGGGAAGCCTGTCTTTCTGAATGATCCGACTTATCCCCATGACGGGATCATCACTTTAGCCCATTGTACAGCTCCGAGGAAAATGGACGGGGAAAAATTGGAGCCAGTGCGTATCCTGACCCATTTTGAATCTGACTACGGGGCAGCCCCAAAAGTCGAAATGCGCAATGGACAAGCAGTCACTAATATTGTTCCTGACTTTAACGCTAAAAGATGGGTGGGAGTCTTAGGAGAGATCATCGACGCTCCTTTTATGGACATCTGTCGCTCCCAGATCGATATCCGTTTCACCTGCGACAGTAAGACTCTGGCCGAGAGGATGCCAGGATTCCATTGGATGACCGGTTACGGAGACTATCTGCAGGAAGTTGGCTACGCTCTTAGGCGTGTGAATATCGAATGGGATTGTCTGAGCTAGCCGTATCCTCCAGATCTTGGATGAAAATTTTCACAGCCAAGAATTCCTGATTTTTGAAGTCTATATGGCTTCGTTGATCAGATCGATGCCTTTAAACTTGCAGAAAAATTGAAGTTCTTGGGTGATATCCCCGTACACAGTTTGACGATGCAGCCCATGCGACCAGTTTCGCCATAATTGCGAAAGATCCCCATCCACTTTGACCGCGATCTTGGTGCGGCAGCCCCGGTCATGCTCTAAATCAACAAGCACATCCAAGATCTCCCCGGTGAAGTAATGCATGAGATCTTTGCCGATCAAAAGAGCCTGTGTGACTTTCTGTCCCACCCGCATCTTGACCTGGGGTACGACACCCTCCTGACGCTCCATAACGGTTCGCAGCTTGTAAGGATGGGCCGGCTTGTCCGGGCCATCCATCCGAGGCGTCCCCAGGCAGTGGGCCAGGATGATGCTGTTTTTCCCCTCATCCACAGTCGGGTCGCTGATGAATCCGGGCCTTCCTGTCAATCCCTGGAACAGGATATGGGTCATAGCAGATCGCAGATCCGACTCGCAGATGCCCCCCAATCCCATATTGTTCAAGCGCCCAAACCCGACACAGGGATAGGCTGGAAGTTTGATGGTCTTATCCCACATCGAGCCATAGCAGTCGACCGTCATCACCGTGGCCTCCTCCTCATCCATGAGCCTCTCAAAAGCCAGGGCCAGCTTACAGGATTTGAATATATCCTCCCTGGAAGGCTCCACGACTTTCTCCGCTCCCTTTATCCAGCTGAGAGTCTCTGCTTGCGCCTCTGTATCGCTCACTGAATCGTAGGCTTTGATAACCCGGTCGAGATCGATTCGTTTGATCTCAGTACCGAACTTGTCTTTCATCTCGGTGGCATACTCACCGAAATCCCGGGTTGTGAGGTTAAGGATCTTAGCCTCCCTCAGATGATGGATGGCACGAAAGGGCCTGATGGCTTTTTCAAGCTGAGCGTAATCCGATGTCAGCATGCACTCCATCTTGGCTCCCTTTTCCTGCTTGAGCAGATTCCCGTAACCGACCCACTCGTGTCCCGAGTATGGTGCGGCAAAGACCACTTTCGGAGTGTCTATCTCGAGGATGGCACTCAGGATGCGTCCAATCCCTATGGTCAAATGGATGACCAGTATTCCGTCGACATCCTTTAAATTGTCTTTGAGCTTTTCTACCTGATCGGGAGAACTGATGAGGCGGTTGACCACAAAATCGACATCCGTCAATTGGGACTTTAATTTGGCGAATTGGATTTCATAAAACTCGATTTCTTTATTGAGATTCAGAGTCGGTTTCGGCCAATGTGGATCAGGAAGCCCCATGTAGATCTTGGCAACCTTTACCTTCGACCCCCGGCATCCCGGACTTATAATTTTTCCGGACACTTGACTCTTGGGGATCATGTCTCCGGTCAGAATACCCGGGCCAGCGAGGCAAAGAGCGCCGCCTGCCACAGACAATTTTAAAAATTCCCGGCGGTCTATATTTTTTTTCATCCCCTCCTCCTCATTCAGATTATGGATATTTGAAAAACACCAAGCCTATTTCTATCATGAAAGAAATGCTATTTCAACCAGATAAGGCTTTCTGCTTGGTCCTATGATTAAAAAAAGCTAAAGGATAAAATGGCGTGAAATGTAGGGTCAAGGGGAAGCGCACAGCATGACCTGTGTTTCCACCCCCTGCCACATCCAACCACTCGTGAGGTTTTTCCTCAAGCGGCTGTCCGATAGCCTTCGCCTATCAGCATTCGTC
>Ga0209635_10001015_pt1 | contig 20473 bp, 20 predicted proteins | sample DeeMarSWOR230_32_FD_187463 | JGI IMG/M metagenome (GOLD analysis project Ga0209635, IMG submission 187463) | Marine sediment microbial communities from White Oak River estuary, North Carolina - WOR-2-30_32 (SPAdes) (version 2) | ecosystem: Environmental > Aquatic > Marine > Intertidal zone >...
GGTGAACCGTCAGCCAAGCGGGGCGGAAAAGCGGTTAAATTTTATAAACTGACCGAAGATGGGATCAAAGCATTGGCCGATATAAAAAAAGTGCAATCTGTGATGTGGAAGGGACTGGCAGAGCTGTCCCCCAAGGAATAGGTAATTCCGATGCCGACTGAGTTCCGCAGTCCACCGAAAATGGCCCGCCGGATTCTGCAGAAGATATTGCCTGGATCGGACAATCATTTTTTATGTGGGGATTTCGATGAAATCTATAATGATATTTATACTGAAAAAGGGCCGGCGGCAGCCCGGCTCTGGTACTGGTATCAGTTGGTTCAGTCTCTGCCCCGGATTATCGCTCATTTTATCTCTTGGAGAATCGTCATGTTCATGAACTTTTTAAAAATCACACTGCGAAACTTGAAAAGGCACAAAGGGTACTCTTTCATTAACATCGCAGGCCTGGCAATAGGGATGACTTTCGTCCTGGCAATCATGATTTTTATCCAGCACGAACTCAGCTATGACAGGCATCATGAAAAAGCCTCTCAAATATACCGGGTGAACACAATCCTTGGCAACAGTGACAGTGAAAACAAGATAGCGGCTGCCTCACCGGCCGTTGCCCAAGCCCTTGTCAATGAGTGCCCTGAGGTGCTCCAGGCGACTCGAATCTTCAAAACTCTTACTGCTCATACAGTCAAGAACCGGGATCAAAGTTTCTTTGAGGAACGATTCTATTACGCAGACCCGACCGTATTTGAGGTGTTTACCTTTCCCCTGCTCAAAGGCGATCCCCAAACTGCACTTGCCCAGCCCCATTCAGTCATACTGACTCTCGAAACAGCAGATAAATATTTTCCCAGAGAAGATCCGATGGGAAAAACCCTTTTAGTCAATGACGGAGAAGGCGATGTCGCATACCTCGTTAAAGGTATAGCTGCTGACAATCCTGAAAATTCTCATTTTCACTTTGATTTTCTGGCCTCATTTGCTAACCAGGAAATCAGCCAGGTCACGAACTGGTTCCTGATAGCCACCCACACATACATACTGCTCCAGGAAGATTATCCTCCATCCCAGTTGGAAACCAAGTTCCCGGAATTGATTCACAAGTATGCAGGCCCCCTGTTTGGTGAGCAATACACCTTTGATGACTGGCTATCAGAGGGGAATAAATTTGAAATGTTTCTCCAGCCTTTGCTGGATATTCATCTCCATTCGAAAAACATCCGCGCCCAGCTCGAAACCAACGGGAACATCGTCACCGTTACTATTTTTTCTCTCATTGCTTTCTTCATCCTGCTCATCGCCTGTGTTAATTTTATGAACCTTACGACTGCAAGGTCGTCCATCCGGGCCAATGAAATCGGAGTGCGGAAAGTCCTGGGCTCCTCGCGGCTCTTGCTTGTCAGACAATTTCTGGTCGAATCTGTCCTTTTAAGCCTGTTTTCCCTGGTTTTAGCCCTAACTTTCCTCCGCTTCTCTCTTCCCTTTCTAAATAATCTTTTGGGAAGGCAACTGCAGGTGACAGCACTCTTCAACTGGCATGTACTACCCACATTGATCGCCTTTGCGCTTTTCACAGGCCTTCTAGCCGGAGCTTATCCCGCATTTTTTCTGTCTGCCTTCCACCCTGTCCGAATACTGAAAGGCCAGTTTGAAGCGGCAAAGCGAAAGTCCCGGCTGAGATACGGATTGGTGGTCTTTCAGTTTTCTCTTTCTGTTATTCTGTTTATCGGGACAGCCGTCATCTCCAGTCAGCTCAAATACATCCAGGATAGAGAAATGGGTTTTGACAAGGAACATTTGGTGACTCTTCGGACAACAGCCGGAATTCTGAATCGGCAGGATGCATTAAAACAGGAACTCCTGCAGAATCCCGATCTGTTGAGTGTTTCTCTATCCAGTTCCCTCCCCGGAAAACAGACTTTTGAAGAGACGTTCAGACCCTCGGGGACAGACAGTGGCTCAGGCGTTGTCATGACCCTTTTAGAAAGTGACTCTGAATTTGCAGAGACGCTCGGCCTGGAACTGACATCAGGGCGATTTTTTCAAAGAGAATTTTCCTCTGATTCCCCTTCCATCGTCATCAATGAATCCGCAAGCCAAAGGCTCTGCCGGGTCTATTCCTGGGAAAATCCGCTGGGCCAACAGGTTACAACCGGCCGACAAATATTTACGATCATCGGCGTCCTGGAAGATTTCCATTTTCACTCTCTGCACACGCAGATAGGGCCTTTAGGTATTTTACCACTGCCCAAAGGACAGGGCCAGTATATGTCTGTCCGCATACGGCCTGAAAACATTCCCCAGACAATGTCTTTTATAAAAGATAAGTGGACAACTTTTGCTCCGGACCAGCCTATTCAATACTCTTTTCTGAGTGATGATTTTGAAAGGCTCTACAATACTGAAGAAAAAACAGGGAGGCTTCTCGCTGTTTTTGCCCTTCTTGCTGTTTTTATCGGATGCCTGGGTTTGTTCGGGTTGGCTTCATACGCGGTGGAACAGAGAACAAAGGAAATCGGCATTCGAAAGATCCTCGGCGCCTCTGTCATCAATGTAGTCATAATGCTTCTCAGGCAATTTTCTGTGTGGGTGCTGCTCGCCAATATCCTTGCCTGGCCGGTCGCATTTTATGTGATGAACCTCTGGCTTCAGAATTTCGCCTATCGTACAGGAATAAATTTGTTCATGTTCATCGGCTCTGGTTTATTGGTTTTCGGGATTGCGAACCTGGCTGTCAGCTATCAGGCCGTAAAATGTGCCATGGCCAATCCAGTCGATTCGTTACGGTATGAGTGAGGCCGGACCTCAGCCCTTGCCTTTCTGGGTGTGACCTGTTCGTTCAGAATGTCAGCGGGCGAAAATTCCTCCGCAAAATATCATGAACCATACAATGGGACTGATTTTATTGATCTTCAACATATGTTTCTTTTGTGTTTGATCCTTTAATATGTCGTTTTCCTGTATCCATGTCTTTTTTCACAATTAATTTTTTTTTGCAGAAGGTCTTTCAAAGGAGTTTCCGGTTCGTGGTAGCGCCTGTAATAGTGAGTGAGAGTCGTGAAGGTGAATAGCGTGTTAACAGGCTTTATCCGGATGAGATGAAAAAAAATGAAATAGGCGAAAATGTACGCAGGATAGAGGTAGATAGCCCCCACTATCCAAATCGTGTACCAATTCCTGATCCCATCGATCAGCGGAAATACGCTAGCGATGGAATTAAAAATAAACACGCCAACCGGAAAGCCCAGAGCTGCGATAAAATAGAGGATCACACCCCATGAATGCCCGACCTCTACGGCTTTTTGCTGACAATAATTCATGCATCGCAGGCAATCTTCGCAGTTGTGTTTCCAGTACGGGCGTGGTTTTTTTCTTCCCTTCATGACGATCGCACCGTTCGGACAGGATTTCGCACACAGCCCGCATCCGATGCAGTTGTTATTGGCAAACATCATTTGGCCCATGAAAAATCGTCCGATCAAGAGATAAGTCGGAGGGAAAAAAGGGAAATATAAAAGCAGAAGCACTCCCCAGAAGTATTCCCAGAGATTGTTCAGAGTGAACCAAATCGATTTCCCTGATAGTAACCTTGGGAAATATTTTTCAGCCTTTCGTTTTGCGCTGACTTTGATGAGGTTGATGTTTTTATCGCTCAGCCGGCTGTGGAGCGAGATCATATTCGCGGGCATGTCAAAGCTCAAAGAGCCGCGAATACTGTATCCTTTGAATGGAAGAATGAAAGTCGGGAGCATTGAGGCAAGAGCTGCAATACCGGGAATGATTACCGGGCCGAAACGAAGACATCCACGTGTGGGCATACAGAAAAAATGGGCTCTCCTTTTGAAAGACATTTTAAAGATGAATTTAACCGCAGACCAAGGAGGGAGAAAACCGTGTGTCGGATAGGAAAGCACAATGAGATTTTCCGGAGAGGCCTCGATCTCTTTTTTGGGCTTTGCCTGATCGATAGGAATGATTTCAGAATCAATACCGTGTGTCGCGCAAGCCTCGTGTAACCAGAGTGCCACTCTATAGGAATTGCCCGTGCCGCTCAGAAAATATATCTTTGCTCTTTTATAACCCATTCCGACTATTTTGTTATACGCGCGCATAAAGGTAAAGTTTTTCTTCCATTCCTGGGCTTTGTTGCATGAATCGAAGACATGTGATTTCTTCTACTCATCGCGAATTCTCCATTGACAGGGTATGCTTCTTCTATCTATTATTATCTACTATTATCTTCAGAGCTGGACGGAGGGTGGAAATTGAATAGAATGAGTCGAACTCAATGTAGTCCAAAAAAACCAAATTCCTCTATTTTTGGCTAAGATACATTCCCGTTTAAGGATTATGTGTAACCGGGAGAGGAGGGGTAGATGAAAACTATAGGCATGATTGGCGGAATGAGCTGGGAGTCATCTCTGGAGTACTACCGGATCATGAATCAGGCCGTCAAGGAGAAGCTCGGAGGATTTCATTCAGCGCCATGTATTCTTTATTCTGTGGATTTTGAAGATGTGGAAAAACTGCAGCATCAAGGAGACTGGGAATCATTGACCCGGTTGATGATCGAGGCGGCTCAAAGGGTGAAGAAAGCTGGAGCTGATTTTTTAGTCATCTGCACAAACACCATGCACAAGATGGCTGATGAGGTCCAAGAGGCGATCCAGATTCCTCTGCTGCATATTGCTGATGTCACAGCAGGTGCTGTCAAAGCGAACGGACAAAGCCGGGTGGGACTGCTCGGCACAAAATTTACAATGGAACAAGATTTCTATAAGGGACGTTTGCAGGAAATACATGGGATAGACGTTTTGATTCCTGAGGATAAGGAGAGACAGGTCATCCACGATATTCTGTATAACGAACTATGTTTGGGAGAAATCAAGGAGCTTTCAAAAGGGAAATTTCAAAGTATCATCCAAAATCTTGTCAAACGCGGGGCCCAAGGTGTGATCCTGGGGTGCACGGAAATTCCTTTAATCGTCAGTCAAGAAGATTATGAAATTCCTCTATATGATACAACAGCTCTTCATGCCAAAGCGGCTGTGGACTTTGCACTCGATTAGATTGGGATTCTCTGTACTTGGATACAGCCTTTGTTTTGGGAATTTTGGAGATGGCCAAGCGATTGGTCGAGTTATGGGATAATAAAAAAAGAGTTTTCCCAGTTTGAGTGAAAAAGGAGAACAAAACAATGAGTCAACACTGGTTATTTCAACAAATGGCTTATATAAGTCTTGTCGTCTTAATCCTGAGCGGATGCGCTATTCCATTATTGGCGAGAACCACCCAACCTGAAGAACAGACAAAACAGGACTCCATGAAAATAGTCTATCACCCCATTGGTCTATTCCATACTGAGTTAACGCCTCAAACGGGAGCTCCGAGGCAGGGAATCCTTCAGCCTGAAAATAAGGGGACTATTGAAGTGTATCCAGAATATCAGGAGGCCCTGCGGGAAATTGAGAAATTTGAATACATCATCGTCATCTATCATATGCATCTTTCCAAAGGCTGGCATACTCCGGTTCGACCACCCCGCAGTTCGCGTTCTTTTGGATTGTTTGCCACAAGATCTCCAAATCGTCCAAACCCTGTCGGTTTGAGCGTAATCAAACTTGAAAAGGTTGAAGACAATATCCTCCATGTGAGCGGCATTGACGCTTTTGACAAAACGCCCGTTCTGGATATCAAACCCTGGCTACCTTCCATTGATTGTCCTGGTTGGAAAGTCAATCTGGAGATTGAGGGCAAACTTGGATTGAAAAAGAAGAAGTAATCAGTTTAATCTTTCTTTATTAATATTGATGAGAAATTGAGCTAGAGGAGAGCCTAAAACCAAGTCCTCTTTTTATCCTTTTATACCCTTTTCTGCTCAAGAATTTGACTTTACAGGCGGTACATTCATAAAGGACAAGTCAGGCCGTGGAATCTTTTGACTTCACACTCTTCCTGTGCTATATATCCACAAAAGCATGCTCGAAGAATTAACTTCTTCCCCTGTTTTCCTCCAGATTGTTTTTTCTCTTGTGGCCATCGTTGTCACCTATCTCATCACCTTCACAATCGTCCATATCATCAACAAAACAGTCAAAGACTTGAAGAGAAAGTACACCTTAAGAAAATTCACCGCTTATATCGCCACTTTCATCTGTATTCTGACTATCATTTTAATATGGATAAAAAGTGCCGCTTCGGTGACCACGATCATCAGTGTCCTGGCCGCCGGGTTAACACTCGCCCTCCACCAGCCCATCACATCCATGGCCGGATGGCTTCTTATCCTGGTCAGACGGCCTTACGAGACAGGCGACAGGATCGCCATCGGGAACATCAGTGGAGACGTGATCGATATCAGGCTCTTTTACACGTCCATTCTCGAAATCGGGAACTGGGTGGATGCCGACCAGAGCACAGGCCGGATAATCCACTGTCCGAACGGCAAGGTTTTCACCGAGCCGATCTTTAACTACACACGGGGTTTTGAATACATCTGGAATGAGATCAAGATCGTGGTCACTTTCGAGAGCAACTGGAAGAAGGCCAAGGATATCATCCTGGATATCGGGTCAAAGGATTATATGGACCTGGGTGATAAAGTCAGAAACAAGCTTGAAAGCATGTCCAAAAAATACATGATTCACTACGAAAAGCTAACGCCTATCGTCTGGACAAGGATAGTTGATTTCGGCGTGGAATTGACGTTGAGGTACCTGACGGAAGCCCGGAAGAGAAGGTCCACTCAAGATGCGATCTGCAAGGATATTTTAGAAATGTTCATCAAGGAACCGGACATTGACTTTGCCTATCCCACCTACCGGATCTACAGGCAGGGAGAAGCGTCTCCCAGCGCTCCTTCAAAGAAAAAAGGTTGAAATAGACCTGGAATCACTTCTGGTTTAAATCCCTAAATTATATTTAAAAAGAAAATGTAGCATTCTCACCTTCATGTCATTGCGAGAAACAAAGTGACGTGGCAATCTCATAAAAAAATTTTTCATTAATATTTTAAAGAGATTACCACGCTGCGCCCGCAATGACACTTATTTTTATGGGATACCCACGGTCGCGGCATGTGGGCCATGGATGCAAATCCGATCAACAAGAAAGACAAATTACCGCGCAGACGATTCTGATAACAGGATGGAGGACGCCCGCTAAACTCTCGACAAGCATAGTACTTTAGGGAACGTCCCCCTAGATGTGAAATTACCTATTGAGATTCTGATTCAAGGCTATCATAAAGTTGCGGACCGTCTTTTTTCCTGCCCCTCCTATATCAATGGGCTCTTTCTGAAGAGCCTTACAATCAACATAGACTTTTCCACCTACTTCTTTGATCGTGACTGCTAGCCTTGGTGGAGCTTTCTCAAAAACAAGCCTTCCTCTTTCGGCTGCGATAAACCCACTCTCTTTATCCATACTAACTACGATAAACTCAATATCATTAACAGCATTAATTGATGCGCTCCACACTTCCTCAAAAGTATGGTTCTCTAGAAATGTCGCTTCTTGTTTAATAGTGTGTTTGACACAGGAGACAAGAACCAAGACCACTAATATCAGCCAAAACTTTTTCATAATAGCCTCCTTTACTAAGATAATATTAACTCTCTACCCATATAACTTCTCCTTCTGGATAACTTCTATGCAATAAATGTGCCAATAAAATTTCAGAGCAATTTCTAAATTTGAGGGCTTTTCCCTGTCCTCTATGGGTGACAAATATAAAATATAAAGATTTATGCCTTATTCCTCAATTTCCACAGAAGGAGAGGTTCAAGCAAAAATGGAAAATAGGGATTTAATCCTGATTTATTAAAATCTAAGCGCAATAATATGTAACATTTCAGTGGTTGCTGCGTATAAAAGGGTAAACAAAACAATCCAGACAAAGAAAGGAGAAAAATGATGAAAAAAGCAATCTATCTATTAGGCGTCCTGTTGACGCTTTTCCTCGTATGCGAATCAGGAGCCTCAACCCTTCAAAAGTCGATCATCCCTGAGGATGCAGATTGGGTGATCCACTTTGATGTGGAAAAATTTAGCTCCACCCGATTTGGAGATCAACTTTTAAACAACGAAAATATCTTTGGATTGACGGAGAAGAATGCTCGATTTTATGATAAATACCAGATCGATATCTTGAAAGACATAAAAGGATTCACTGTTTACGGATCTGGAAAAGACGAGGAGAACACAGTCGTCTGTCTAAGGGGAAATTTCGACCAAGCGTATCTCCTCGGACTTCTGGCAGAGGAAGAATCCCACAAGGAGATCCAGCACGGCAATTTTACCATCCATACCTGGAATTATCATGAATCCGGTGTTTTTGTCGACGATAACCTTACACTTATCGCTCAAGACGCAACCGCCATCAGAAAGGCTCTGGATGTCATCGCCGGTAAAAAAGCCAACATCACATCCTCTTCCCTGATGTCCTTAATGAATGAGATTCCTCCGAATGTCTTCTTTACGGCCTTAGCCAGAGACCTCTCTGAATTGGCAGAACACGAATCAGATGTTTTTATCTTCAAAAAGACAGAATCAGCCTTATTCACTCTCACAGAAGAGAAGGAATACGTCAATCTGAGGCTCAATTTTACGGTCAAAACACTTGAAGACGCTCAAAACATGGAGAGTGTCATACGAGGTCTCATTTCTCTGGCAAAAATGCAGATGGAAGTAGACCAAAGAGAGATATTACGTCCTCTTGATGATATTGGCATCTCAGCAGAGGGTAAAAAAATCCGGATTGAGCTCTCCTACCCCATCCAGGAGCTGATCGACATAGTTTTGGGAAAGGTAAAATTTTTTCCGTTCCATAAGCTGGCTGGACTTGATCTTCATCCTTAATCTGTCAATCTGCCGTAAAAAAGAGCTATAATAAAAAAGATAAGCTCGACCAATGGACAGAACCTCGGCACCCGAACACCTCTCCGATGAGGAACTGGCTTCCAAAGCCGCGGAAGGACCACGCTCTCTATTCGAGGAGTTGGTTTCCCGGTACAGTATGCGCCTGTTCTATTTTCTCCGCCACAGGACCGAATCAGACCAGGATATCGAGGATCTGGTGCAGGAGACTTTTCTCAAAGCCTTCAAGGGCATTGACCGATTCGATCCAGAGCGGAAATTCTCCACCTGGCTGTACACGATTGCCACTCGGGAGGCGGTCAGCCATCACCGCGCACATAAAAAAATGAAACACAATCCAGTCGGAACTTCTTCTCTTCCAGGTCCAGAGGAAGTCGTCATTCGAAAAGAAGAATCCCAAAATATCTGGAAACTGGCTACATCCCTGCCGAAGAAAGAATATGAAGCGCTCTGGTTGTTTTATGCTGAAGAGATGCCCATCAAAGATATTGCCAGAGCCACGAAAAAGAGTCCGATCACTGTCCGCGTTCTTCTTTACCGGGCTCGCATGAAGCTGGCCGAGAAAATAGATAAGACCTCGCTCTCAAAAAACCTTGCAGGAGCCAGTCCTGCGAAGCATAAATTTTCACTTTTATGAAAAGGAGATGCAAAATGTTCTGCACAGTTTATAAATGGTTGATATCCCAGGCTGCGGATTCAGGGAAGCCGGTATCCGGCTTTGTGAAAAATCATACTCGCCGATGTGACTCCTGCCGTGAATTTGCCCAGCTCTGCGAATCACTGAAGCCCAAGTTGGCGAAGGACAAACAGGTCATTCTCGAAAATACCCACGAAGCGCTTAATAAAAAGATCATATTGGCCTTGTCTAAGGAGAGAGCGTCTCTGTCCGGTCGTAAAGGGACGGCGCGAACATATCTTGCGCGAAAGCCTGCCCTTGTTGCTTCTCTGGCGGCTGCATTTGTGGTCCTTGCCATCTCTCTCAGCATCCTATTCATAGTGATTCCACTTGCAAGAGATACGTCTTCTTTTGGCCGTCCCTCTGAATTGGTGAGTGCGGCCTCTCCTGGAGTACTGCTAGTCAAGGCAGAGTCTCCCCTCGAAAAGGAATACCTGGAACTGAAAAAGACTTTCAATGCAACAACAGAATATCTGCGTTCTGTTTTGGACTTCCATATCGGCGAGCAAACTGAGTAACCATCAGGTCTCCTTCCTTCTCATCACTGGTGATAAAGATTTGCTCATGATAAAAAGATATGCTTCTTCAGAGATCTTATCCCCCCGACAGTTTTGTGAAACGGCCAAAAAACAAACCGACATATATAAACATACCTTATCACTCTCTTTTCTGAAAAATTGTGAAGTATTTTTCTAAGCCATTTCTAAACCATTGTTTAAACCGAAATATGAGTTTTTCGAATCCAAGAAGTTCCCCATGGAGAGTCAACTTTATCCCTAAACATAGCGTCTTAAATATAAAAGGAGCCTGACTATGTTCATCAATTACCTCAAAGTAGCTTTCAGAAATATAATCAAGCACAAGGGAATCTCTTTTATAAACATATTCGGACTCGCGGTCGGCATGACCTGCGCCATACTCATCATTCTCTGGGTACAAGTGCAGTTGAGTTACGACTCCGGACAGGTCAACAGAGACCGGCTTTACAGGCTGGAGAATGAAAGCTGGGTTGTACTGCCCCCCTATCTCCGGGAAACCGCAGTCGTCTTCCCGGAGGTGGAGCAGGCCATAAGATTTTACTTCTGGCTGGAGCCCACTCTCAAACACAACGAAAATGTATTCACTGTCACTGAGTTTGCTCTGGTTGACGACCCTGTATTCGAGGCATTCAATTTTGACTTCATCGCCGGGAGTCCCGAAACCGCTCTGGAGAGTCCCTTTTCGCTGATCCTGACAGAATCAATCGCTAAACGGCTCTTTAGGGACGACGATCCCATGGGAAAAATAGTTCAGATGAACAACCGGTATGATTACACCGTTAAGGGCGTGATAAAAGATGTTAAAAAATTCCACATGGACATCAACGCCTTTGCTTCTGTCAACGATATAACCAGATTAGCAGGTAATAACTATTTTTTAACTGACCGCAATTTCAATTTTTCCATATATTTACTGGTTCATCCGGAAGCCAACATCCCTGACCTTGTTCAAAAGATAAACAAAAGAGCCGCAGAAGTGGATCGCTACCAGAGCGATACTTTGCTCCTCAGGCCTTTTAACAACATCTACTTTGCCAATTTCCTTCAACATGAGAAAAACACCAAGCATGGAAACATCCATCTGGTTGTGGTCTTTTCCATCATTGCCGTATTGATACTAGTCATTGCCTGTATAAACTTTGTCAATCTCACGATCGCCAAAACCAAAACACGGGAAAAAGAGATCGCCGTCCGTAAGGTTGTTGGCGCCCGGCGGAGATCCATCCAAAAACAATTTTTTGGGGAAACATTGATCATTGTGCTTATCGCCCTTCTCCTGGCGCTGTTATTAACTCGACTGTTCCTCCCCAGTTTCAACTCCCTTACAGGCGAAGATATTTCCCTTTTTCCATTGAGCCTGGAGTTATTATTTCTGATCTTGGGGGTTATGGCGTTCACCTCTTTTGTCTCAGGAATCTACCCATCCTTTTATCTGTCTGTCTTAGAGCCGGTACTGGTGCTGAAAGGAAAATCCGGGAAAGGGAGGAAAAGCTCCATACTGAGCAAGCTTCTGATCGCCTTCCAGTTTGTCATTTCAATCTCTCTCATAATCGCCACCATCACTGTCGTTAAACAATTGAACTACATGCAGAGCTCGGACCTGGGGATGAACTATGAGCAAACGCTGACCTGCACTTTGAGGGGAGAAAAATTTGGAGGAGAAAAGGAAAAAATACTGAGCAGCAAGCAGGCCTTTAAGGAACGATTGCTGTCCAACCCGTCCATTCGGGGAGTCACTTTCCTGAATCAGCTCCCGGGTAAAATTACCAATACTTGGACATGGGCATTTCCTGATAGAGAAGACGGCATCCCGGTGAGAGTGATCAACGCGGATCCTGATTTTATCGATCTCATGGAAATTGAAGTGATTGAAGGCCGGAATTTCTCCTATGAAACCCAGACCGATCTTGACTACAGATTCCTGATCAACGAAGAAGCCGTCAAACAGTTCGGATTTCCCGAGCCTGTTGGCCGAATAGCGAATTCGGGAAGATACACAATTATTGGAGTCGTCAAAGATTTTCATTATAACTCATTGCACACAAAGATCGAACCCATGGCCATCTCCTGGAGTTACTGGACGGGGAGGGCCTGCATAAAAATGTCGGGCAGTCACATTCAAGACTCCATTAAACACATTGAAAATGTGTACAAGGAATTTTGTCCCGGATTCGCCCTCGAATACAGTTTTCTCGATGAGACTTTTGCCCAGCAGTATGAGGCGGAAAAACGTCTGGAAAAATTGCTTCAGTATTTTGTCAGCCTGGCGATCATCATCTCTTGTTTGGGACTGTTTGCTCTGACCGCATTTGTCGCAGAACAAAAAACCAAAGAAATCGGGATTCGGAAAGTGCTGGGCTCTTCAAAAACAGGCATCTTTCTCCTTCTGTCAAAGAGCTTTGCGAAATGGGTGCTCCTGGCGAACATCATTTCCTGGCCTATTGCCTATTACGTCCTCGATAATTGGCTGAAAAGCTTTGCCTACCGCATAAGCATCAACATAATGATTTTTGTGCTGAGTGGAATGCTGGCGTTATTGATCGCAATTCTCACTGTGGGTTACCAAGCCATTCGGGCCGCCTCGGCTAATCCGGTTGACTGCTTGAGGTATGAATAACTCAGGATGTATCTCTTTTGACCATCCTCATTTAGGTGTGTGAGGTTTTTTTCAACTCAAACAAGAGAAGACCCTGATGCGATTTTCATTCCGGCCATTCTCTTTTTCGCCTTTCTCACCTCAAGTGTTTCAATAAATAGATAAACATCATGGTCACTAAATAGCTGAAGAGATGTAAAATGTTAAGATGCGACCCCTGACTTCTAACTCCTATTCCTGGACGGTTGGGGAGGCTTTGGGATTGAGGGGATTGATGCGGGCCGATAAAGAAAAGAGAAAGGGATACTTATCCTTCAGGTATTCTGTATAGGCGATCCACTCCGATACGATTACAGAATAGGCTCTTCGGAGATCTATTTTCAGGTGGGCAATATCTCCTTTGGGGAGGTTTCGCAATGATTCCCGAAAATTCAATTCCTCCGAGAGATGAAAAACGGCCCAAAGCAGGTCGGTAAAGCGTTCGTTTTCGAGAAGAATGGGATTCTCAAGAAGACGCACGAGAAAGGAGTGTTTCTCTTTGAGAAAATTACGCAGTTCCTCCAGACCATCCTCATCGAAGACAATGCTGTATTTGAACAAAGCGGCCTTGGATCGTGCTTCTCGGAATTTTTTCTTATCCCACTGCGGATTTATCAGAATCTCGCGCTCGAGTTGTTCGGCATTTTCTACAAAATCACTGAAGCGGTGCAAGAGTCCCATTCCCACTTCGCTAAAAAAAGTGCCGATAACCATATTCAGCTTCTGGAGGATGGATTTTTTTTCTCTGCTGGCTAGAAGTCGTTCGATGATCAGGAGGACCAAAAGGACATCAATGAACAAGAATCCGAAATCCCCGACCATGTAGAGAAAGATATGATGGACATCGTGGAAAATGAAATAATGAACGGTATACGACAATGCCGAAGCCAGGATAAGTAGCAGAGCGATACGAAACGTCCAGCTTTTTAGTATTTTTTTCATGTGTTTATCCTCATTCTGAAATATTCTTAATTTATTCCAAAACTCATGATGAAGCAAGCCGAACCTGGATTCAAGAATAATGGAGGTTAATTATTCTATGACTTCAAATATTTTCATCACGAATTCCATCGCACAGAAAGGCAACTGATAAAGCCATAAAAATACTCTATCATTTCATGGGATTTTCTCGCGCTTTTTAAATATTGTATTTCGCTTTTCCTTGTGTCCAAGTTGAAGCAGAAATTGGGGACAGTCCCCAATTTTTGAAATGTCGAATGTTGAGATGCGACCCCTTATTCTTTGGCCATGAATCGTTGGCAGAAGACATACATGAAAAAAACAGTGGGTTGTTTTATATAACAGAGCCAAGGAGGACGAAATGAAGAAAACTCAAAGGAATCAATTATTTTGTTTTATAGCCGTCGTTTTGATACTTCTCCCGGCCCTGGCCAATGCTCAGGGAAACCTGGACGATTACGAACGGGCAGACAGCTACCGCTCCAAGCTGGGGAACCTGGTCTATAACTCAGTCGACCGGCCGAACTGGATCAATGAGTCCAACCGTTTCTGGTACCGGGTTCACACTCGTAAGGGGGACATGTTCTTTCTTGTGGATGCGGAGAAAGACGCCGGCGCGACTTTTTCGTCGAACATCTTTTGGGTGTCACTCCCCCTGACTGGAACAAAATGGAGAAAAAAGAAGAAAAATAAGCCTTTTTTCTCCTGCTTGCAGTTATTTCTCTTTGTAATTTTTGAGTTAACTTTTTATCACTTTTTTGACGATGCGGGGATTTTCCGGACCGCTTTTCAATCAGCTATGATTATCCGTTCCAGACATAGCGGTGGTTGCAGTAGGCATGGCCTAAAGTCAAGGTCTTGTCGCGGATCATCTTGATCTTCGTATCCACCCAGTAGAAGTCTTTCTCAATATTCCAGAACGCCGGTATGCATGATGCACTTCCACTCCGCGCCTACTTTAGTATACACTTTGCATACCCGGCCTTTCCAATGGTTGTCCTTGCCATCTTTATCTCTCCACAGGGTGTCAATATCGACCACAGCGAAGGCCCCGTCTTTTTCTTTGGAAATCACAATTTTTTTTATCTCCCTTATGTTGCGGACGAGTGTGTGTGTAGTGAACAGCTTTTGCCAGCCTCTCTTCCAACGTTCATAATCATACCGGCCCCATACAAGAACCCAATCCATGGGATCATGCGATTGAGGTGTTCTTGGCCAGGGCCAAACCATGTCAGGATGCCAGATAGTCATTAAGAGGTCGACGTCCTGTGTATCCCAGGCTCTGGTTTCCCGATGCACCATTTCCTCGATTTCTTTTTTAGTATTTTCTTCATTCATTGTTTGCTCACTTTCTTTTTAAGTTCGACCCAGAACGGCAGACAGAACCTTTGATTGATGGCGACTGCCGCAATATAGCCGCTCAGCCTTTGGTCTTGAAGTTTGACACGATTAAAATTGAATCTCCACTGACTGGGTGGAATTTAATGCGGGCAAGATGTTCATTCCCTTTCAGCAATCTATTTTCTATAGACTACTCGTATCTCAGCGAGTCCACAGGATTGGCCGTGGCGGCTTTGATGGTCTGATAGCTAACAGCTATGAGGGCAATGGTTAAGGCTGCTAGACCGGAAAGGATGAAAATCTCAATGCCTATATTCACTCGATAGGCAAAGTTCTGCAGCCAGCGATTCATAACAAAATAGGCCAGAGGCCAGCCGATGACATTGGCAATGAGCACCCACTTGGTGAATTCTTTAGAAAGCAAGACAACGATGCCTGGCATGGATGCGCCAAGCATCTTGCGAATACCGATCTCTTTTGAGCGCTGTTCGGCAGTGAAAGACGCCAGGCCAAACAAACCAAGACAGGCGATAAATATGGCAATGAAAGTAAAAACGTAGGCAAGGCTGCTCATCCTTTCAATGTTTGTATAAGCAAGATTAAAATCGTCATTCACAAATCGAAATTCAAAAGGATACATCGGGATAATTTCTTCCCAGGTTTCTTTAATGAATTGAATCGTTGTCTGCATGTTTTCAGTGGGGACTCGAATGACCAGGTGATTGATCATTCCTGGATTCAATTGAAAGTAGAACGGATTGATCTGGTTGGTCAGCGGTAGAAAATGAGTATTCTTGAATACGCCAATAATCCTGCCGGCTTTGCCGAATTCCTTAAATGGGCGCCCCACAACGGATTCCAATCCCATCAGCTTGACCAGTTCTTCATTGACGAGATAGCCTGATTCGGCATCTGCCATGAATTCTCTTGAGAAATCTCTGCCTTCGACCAGCTCAATCCCTAAAGTCTTCGCAACATCATAATCGACGAAATTAAAGCCCACATGAATTTCCTTGGTCATATCCTTCCCTTCCCATTCAGCCGTGCTGGAGGTTGACCCAAAATTTGGCAGATCATCGGCCATGCCGGTCACTCCCAGAATACGGTTATCAGAATTCAATCGATTTTTTAAAATGTCATACGATCTTCGGCTCTCTCCTTTAAGTGAAATTGTGATGAGCTGATCTTTGGCATAGCCAATATCTTTTGTTTTGATGAAACTCAGCTGCTTGTAAACGACGCCTGCGCCGATGATTAAAATAATCGATATCGAGAATTGAATAACCACCAGTATCTTTCTGAATAAAGAACCAGAGGATCCAAGATTCAAATGGCCTTTCAATACCTGAACGGGTTTGAATGAAGATAGAATCAAAGCGGGATAGCTTCCCGAAGCAATAGCCGTGAACATGACTAATCCAAGCATTATCAAAAGAATTGACGGCTGGCTCAGGGAACCGGCCGCGATTTGTTTCCCGGTGAGGGAATTAAAGGATGGCAATAAAGTGGAGACGATCAATAGGGCGATGGCGAGCGCTGTAATCGTCAGCAAAAATGATTCCCCTAAAAATTGGAAAATTAAATTTCTTCGGATGGCGCCTGATACTTTTCTAATCCCGATTTCGCAGGCTCGTTTTGCCGATCGCGCTGTTGAAAGGTTAATAAAGTTGATGCATGACATAATCACGATAAATATGGCTATTACGGAATATATCGTGATGAACTGCTGAGTATTCCAGAAGAAAAATCTTCTCGCTGTAAAAGGTAAAGCGGCAAGCGATTCATCATCATCTCCTTTTTCAAATTTTGACTGGAAGAATTTGGTGATTTTCTGATTAAAAGCAACAAGGGAAACATCCTTTTGAAGTTTTAAAAATGTATTGGGGCTCCACCATCCCCAGGAATTTGTATCCGCTCCGCTTGGAGTGAAATAGGCAATCCGGATATCAAAATGCATGGCGATATTGAACTGAAGCGTGGAATTTTGAGGGATATTGTGCATCACCCCCGTCACAATAAAATCTAAATCGTCATTCATGGTCAGCGATTTTCCGAGGGGATTTTCGCCGGGGAAAAATTTATTGGCGATTTGTTCTGAAATCACAATGGAGTAAATATCTTCCAACACTGTGTTGGGATCGCCTTCCAGAAAAGGAAAAGAGAATATTTTGAAAAAGTCAGGATCCACAACCACGACGCCACTTTCGGAAAAGACTTTATCCTCTCGTCTGAATAATGGCTGGCCAATTCTTTCGAATCGACTGGCATAAATGACTTCAGGAAACGTTTCTTCCAGAGCCGCCGCCAGCGGCATTGGAGTTGATGAAAATCGTCCATTCCCAAGGGCCTGGTAGATCTGATCGCTATCTGCATGGAATTTGTCAAAACTCAGCTCATCGAAAATCCACAGGGTGATGAACAGACAACATGCCGTGCTGACCGCGAGACCGGAAATGTTGATAAAGGAAAATACTTTTTGTTTTTTAATAAATCTCAAAGCTATTTTAAAATAATTGGTAAACATCGTCGCTCCCCAATAAATGGAATTCTTCATAAAAGAAGGAAAAGTCAAAATGATTTGTGACCAATACCAAATCTTTGCGGAGAAAGAGCCCTTGTTTCGAGCCATTTCATTGTATATTTCTTCGAAATCGCCGATCATAGTTTCCGGATGCCTGTGGTTTAATATTAACCACAAAATCGCCCTGGCAATTGCGGGTGGTTTAGAGATTCCCATCGTTCATTCCTTGGAGACCCAGATAAGAATCATTTTCGAATTCTTCCAAATCTCAACAGTCGTGTCCTTTGGAGTCATGTTTCCTTCGAAGACAAATCCGGCAGATCTTTCCAGAAAGCCTGATAAATCTTTTTAATTTCTTGGAGCTGTTCCAGACCTTCCTTGGTTAATTCATAATATCTTTTACTCTTTCCTCCACGTTCAGAGGTCGGGCTGGCAAGAGAGGAGGTGAGAAAACCTTTGTTCTCAAGACGATCGAGCGGAACATAAATAGACCCGATGGACCAGTACTTTCCTGTCATTTTGGTAATGTATTTTCTGATATTGACCCCATACGGTTCTTCTTTCATTTTCCATATTGTCAGAAGAACCAGCTCTTCAGGCCTGGATAAATATTTCATGCTCAACTTTCTCCTTATATTTTATTTCTACAATATAGAACATTATGTTTAATCCATATGGTTTATCTTTCATTTTCCAACTAGTATATATCACTAATTTTTCCTTTCGTGACAGGTCGTTCATTGGCTTTTTGTCTATTTATTCTATAATATAGAATTTAAAAACACAAAAGTCAAGTAATTTTTTCTATATTATGGAATTTATTAGTTTTCTACCATGTCTACATATTCCCAGTTAAATGATCGAGCTCAGCCGGAAGGAAAAAACTGCTGCCGCCAGAAAAAAGATCAAGTCTGAAAGATCAATCGCCTCTTTGTGTGGAGATTCAACTTCTCGAAAATCAGAGAATTTTTAGAAACATTTTCCAATCATTATCGTAGCTGCCGTTTTATTTAAAATTGTTGCTCCGGGATGATTTCTCCAGTTGCCGTGATTAACTTATATAAATCGACATTAAACAATAAATGCTGAATTTATTTGCGTGAGGCTGTCCATGTGCCTCTGCTGCAGCCATTCAACGTGCCTTCCATATTGTCTTTATCCACAAAATATCCCTTCCAGGTTTTTTGACAGAAGCAGATTATGGATAAATCAAAGTCAACATGGTAGCCATCAGAAGTAAATGATGCTGTTCCATTGAGTTTATCAGTAACTGTTCCCTTTGTCTTTTCTCCACTAAAAGTAAGAGTTTTATCAAAATCTGTACCGTTGTAATTACCAGTAAATCTCCAAGTTCCTCTAACATCATAAAATGTTGTTGAATAACAGCCCGCACTAAGCATTACTCCGGCCAGGATGATGGCTGCTATCAAAATAATATGAGCGTTTTTCATTATTCTTTAATGATTTGTCGTGTTGTCGTTTTCTTTTGAGGCCCTATATATTTTTAATTCTTCAATGATTTTTGCATCTATCCAGTAGATGTCGCCATTAAACTTATAAAACAAATACTTCATGTCAAGTGAAACATATGCACAATTTTTATTTTGCTTACCGATATTCTCTCCAAATGTTAAGTTATTCTTTATTTTTCACACATCGGATGTGAATACGCGCACCCTTCATGGCCGCAAACTGGTCCCATTTTTTCTCATCACTGATACCCACATGATAGGCCCTTTCCTCACTCGTGGCTGTGGACGTCCAGAACATGGCGTATTTGTTGAAGTAAACATAATTCCCCCTGAAATCCGCGCCGCCGCTGAGGTGTGCATCAAAGCCGGTTGGTCCGCCAACTCTGATCTTTTCCGCAACCTCTCCCACTCCCCCTAGATTCCGGACCAGCTCTTCCCAGTCTGCAATGGAGGGGATATGCCATCCGTCAGGCGCGATGCCCTGGGCATTTTCTTTTTCCGAACCATTCATGGCTGTCTGCCATGTATAGAGTCTGCCGTACTTTCCAAATTGTTGGGAATCGTTCTTGTAAAAATGACTGATGATGGGATTTCCTTCAGGATCATGTGCTATCCTTAAGTTTTCCGCCATCCACCACTGATCCCCGATCTTGATGGTTTTGTAGATATTCCCGTCGATATCCTTCACAGTTCCGGTCTGAGGATTTTGGTTCCCAAATCCAAAAGAAAAAATAACCAACACGCATGCACTGTATATAAAAAATTCTGCTCTCATAGAATACTCCTTGAATTGCTTTAATTTATTTCAATTCTTTTGGTTTGAGTTCTTCAATGATCTTTGCATCCACCCAGAAAAATTCTCCGATTCCGTTTCTTCTGCTCATAAAAAACAAGAACTTACCGTCGGGAGAAACGACCGGAGCATCATCTCTGGCGGATGAATTTATTTTTTCTCCCAAATTTTTGGCTTTTATCCAGGTCCCGTCTTCCTTTTTATAACTCACGTATAAATCAAAATCGCCATAACCATCGTAACGCATTGAAGAAAAGAGCAAATAGCTTTCATCGGGGGCAATATAAGGCGAAACCTCCATGGATTCAGAATTAATCGAATCACCGAGATTTTCAGGCTCTTCGTAATTGCCATTCGTCAGCTTTGTACGATATATATCAGGGCCACCATACCCTCCTTTTATATTGGGGCTATGAAAGTAGACTGTTCCATTTTTGCTGATGGACGGGCTGAGTTCGGTTTTGTTCGAATTCAGTGGAGGTCCCGGATTGATCGCCTCACTCCATCCTTGTGGAGTTTTTTCTAAAAAACAGATATCAACATCTATCTGTTGGCGAGGATCACCCACAGGTTTGTGAATATTAACAAATAATCGTTTCCCATCTGGTGAAAAAGCCGGCCAACCAAAATGATATTTCTCATCAAAAGGTGCCGCTTTCGGG
>Ga0209635_10001016_pt1 | contig 20450 bp, 19 predicted proteins | sample DeeMarSWOR230_32_FD_187463 | JGI IMG/M metagenome (GOLD analysis project Ga0209635, IMG submission 187463) | Marine sediment microbial communities from White Oak River estuary, North Carolina - WOR-2-30_32 (SPAdes) (version 2) | ecosystem: Environmental > Aquatic > Marine > Intertidal zone >...
TTCCGGCAGATCCTGACGTTCGGTCGGCGGGATGCAGGCAAGTAATCTGCTTGTCGTGAGGTCGTGGCGAGATGTCGGGATTGGGACAGTAGGCGCTAGCCGGAGCCCGTTGCCCTGCCCCTCCGGGCTGCTCGCGCTCTCGCCCGCTGCACGCGCTTGCACATGTCCTGCTTCCACGGAAGCTCGGGCGACGGTCCGCAGATACGGCCGTTCTCGATCGAGTAGCCCGTGTTGCCTTCCAGACTCGAATAGATGTGGCCGCGGTAGATCCAGTGGCGTGTGTATCCCTGGGGTCCGATGATCTGTTTGCGGCGGTCGATTCTGTACCCGGTGTAGCCGGAGGGCCCGTAGATAGATCCCTTATTGATCCAGTAACCGGTATCCATCATCCAGAGCGAGTCTCGGGTGGGGTAAGACCGAGAGCCCAATCGCCCGCCGCCACAGTGGGCGAGGGTGTACGGCAGAAATGACTGCAAGTATCAAACCTCACAGGGCGGTAAAGGCAGATTCCTGTAACGACCTATAGAACAACGAGTTGGGCGCAAGAGGCAACCCGGGGGGCACGCCCACGCTGGTGTGCAAGTTGCACTGAACACGTGCAGACTGCCTGAGCAGCACGCCAACTCAGGCCGAGGACTCCTGCAGCTGGGCCGCGGCCTACGGAGCGATCTCTGAGGACAAGGGCGACGGCGAATTCGGAGGTGAGGTGCAAAGTAGAGTGGAGCCTACCGCTGCCGGGCGGCAGGCTCGACATCGCGGCCAGCTGCCGATACGTGTGGGCCGCTGGCGACTCTACGGAGAGCGCGCCCCCAGCCGCTCGAGTGCGCGCACAGCGGCAGCGTTCTCCGGGTTGAGTTCCAGCGAGCGGCGGTAGTTCTCGATGGCGCGCTCACGCTCACCTGCGCGCTCGTAGGCCTCGGCCAGGCTGTCGTACACGTTCCACGAGTCCGGGAAGTACTCGACGTTCCGCTTGAAGATCTCGATCGCGCGCGCGACGTCACCCTGCTCGAGGTACGCGTAGCCCTCCTCGTTGAGCAGCGGCTCGGCGATCAGCTCCCGTGTGCCGTCCTCGGCAATCTCGATGAACAGGCGCTCGCGCATGTCCTCGATCAGGAACTCGTGCTCCGAGAGTGGATGTATGCCGAACTGACCGGCCCCGGGCATATCGAGGATCAAGATGCCTTCGTCCAGCGTCACCTCGAGCGGGTTGTCGGGAATGAACGGATACATCCCGACGTAGCGCTCCAGCACCGCTGCCGGCAGGTCGACGAACCGCGCGGGCGGTGCTGGGTCAGGCAGTGGCACGAACCGCGGGTCAGGCTTCGCGTCACCGGTCTTCGCCGTGAGTAAGCGGTTGATAAGCTCGAGGATCCGATTCAGCGGGACCTGGTCGCCTTGGTAGGTGTCGACGCGGTGGACGAACATGATGTCGTGGGCCGGCAGCACGGTTATCGTCTGCGATCCCACGCCCAGAGCCGAGTATGCGCCACCGCCAGCGATGGTATGCGGAAACGTCCACCACATGTAGCCGTACCCTCGACCGTCGCCCACGTCGGAGTACGACGTAGCGCTCGCCGTCACCCACGAGGACGGGATTAACTGCCGGTCGCCCCAGCGTCCCTCGTACAGGAACAGGAGCCCGAAGCGCGCCATGTCTCGCGCGGACATGCGGAACGGGTAGGCCGGATGGTTCGAGTGCTCCGCCTCGAGGTGGTAATAGCCGTCTCGCACCCGGTAGTCCTGCATCTGAAGCGGGTCGGCGATCCTGGCCTTGAACTCCTCGAAGTTGCGTGTCCCGGTCTCCTGCTCGAAAATGGTGTTCAGCGTGTTGAAGTCCCAGTTGTTGTAGTACCAGAACGTGTTCGGCGGGTGGCTGCCGCGTGGTGGTCGGCTCGCTGCCATCGACGCGGTCTCGTACGCGGCGGGATGATACACGCCCGAGCGCGCCTTCAGCATATCGTGGATCGTGGCTTGCTTCTCCGCGTCCGTGAGCGAATCCTTGTCGTTGATCCCGAGTTCGGCCAGCGTCTTGTCGACATCGATCGTACCCTCAGCCACGTGGATCCCATACAGAGCACTCAGGAAGCTCTTCCTCACCGAGTGACACATGTAGCGTCGCCCGACATCGCCGTACGTCGTGACCACGGCGCCGTCGTAGACCAGCATGAACGCAGCAGTGCCGATCGAGTCGGCGTAGACCTTGGCCAGTTCGATCCCTTCCGCTGTCCAACCCGCTTCCGCGGGGGTGGCGTACTGCTGCCAGAACTCGCCCAGTACACGCTGGGCATAGAGTGACGGAGCGGCGGCAAGGATGAGTAACGCGACGTGCAACAGCGCGAGCGTGCATGCGAAGCTCCGGCGACTGGCGTTTCGTTGTCTCGAACGCTTCATGAGTGACCTCCCGAGCTTGCCGGCACAGGCAGCGGCCAGGGTGTTACACGCCTACCTTCCGATAGAGAAGAAGTCGGTAGGACTTGAACTTGGCGAAATTCTCAGCATCCCTGCGACCACTCAAATACTTTCGACTGATCTTCTGTATCCTTTCTCGATATTTCCATTGCAGGAACTTCGAAAGCAACCGGTACCTGTCGCTCAAAGAACGGATCGCCAAGTTCCAGATTGGCAGCCCGACTCTTGTAAGCATATCATTGGCAACATCTATAGTCGGAGCGGTCTCTTCAGTGATATCTATGTCTCTGATGGGTTCCAGGCCATATCCGGAGACACGTTCGTAGAAACTCGCCAATCTGTGCCCTCCTCCGACAAGACTCACTCCCTCTGCATCTGTCTTGAAGAAGTCACATATGAGGAGATGACCACCGTCATTGAGCAGTCCGAGAGACGTCTGCAGTGCCCTGTCTACACTAATGTATTGGAAACTCTCGCTGAACAAGACGACGTCGTATCGCCTCTCAGTTTGCAGATCTTCAAAGCGACACTCGAAAATGTGACTCCTGTCTCCCAATAGACTGCGAGTATGTTCAGTGAGCACCGGGCTTGGAGAGACACAGTCGACGGCATATCCGAGATTGATCAACTTCCAAGCCAGTCTCCCAGCACCACATCCAACATCCAAGACCGTCTTGGCCCCGTCGGGAATATGAGAGATCAGGAAATCACAGTATTGTTCCTGAGCTCGAGGTAGATTCAGGAGATCGATATCGAGGTCGCTCGTCCAGTATCCGTAGTGCAGATGTTCTGTATGGAAGAAGTGCTTGCCGATGAGCAGGCCGATCTCTAAACCGACCTCTCTGGTGTCAACCTTCTTGCGCCTGCTCATAGGTCACCTCAACGCTCGGTGTGATCTGACAGTGGAGCCTTAGACCCATGGGGCCCCAAAGATAGGCAGCATCTTAGTGGCTTCTTCCGCCATCGCAACTCGAGCTCGGCTTGCGGCGGTTCTGGCTCGGGCTTGCCGCGCCTCTGAGTCCCGGTCATAATCACGCGTACCCTTCGCAAAGCGAGCGCAGAAGAAGGAACAGCGAGCGAGTTAAGGCCAATGGCGCTTTTCGAGTACCTGGGCGTACTGATATCAGTGGTGATGGGCCTCGGGATTACCCACCTCCTTATTGGCACCAGTAAGGTGATCGAGCACCGCGATTCAGTTCGCATGTACTGGGTCCACAGCGTCTGGACGGTGAACATCCTGATCTACATTCTGGTGATTTGGTGGGGGATGTTCTGGTGGAGCTCACTGGAGGAGTGGAGCTTCTATCACTTCCTATTCGTTACTCTTTACGCCGTTGCGCTATTCCTGCTGGCGGCAGTGCTGTATCCATCGGATTTGCCGAGAGACTTCGATTTCGAGGAGCATTTCCTCAACAACCGAGCCTGGTTCTTCGGGATTCAGTTCGCGGCCTGGTGCATCGACGTGCCCGAGACGATGCTCAAGGCGGGAGCGGGGCTGAGAGAGCCTCCGCAGTTGTACTACTTGTTCGTTGCTGTGATGCTTGCACTGAATCTGGTAGCCGCCTTGACAAGGAATAGGCGATACCATGGGTTCTTCGTGTTGTACTGGGTGTTATCCATCCTTGGTTATCTTGGGCTCACCACGCTCGCCAGGATCGCAGCGTAGGAGAGCTGAGCTCGTGCTGAGACCCGATTTCCCTTTTCCCGGGTAGGTGATCATGAGAACGCGTGCATTCTGCGCCACGCTTGCTATGACCGTCGTGCTTTTGCTTGTGGGAAGCGACGCCTGCGCACAGGCTGGCTTCGAGGAGGACGTCATCCCGACCGCTGCGGGTGACCTCACCATCACCTTCATCGGCCACGGCACCCTGATGTTCCGGTACGGCGGGAAGGTGACCCACGTGGATCCGGTCGGCCGCGAGGCGGACTACAGCACGATGCCGAAGGCGGACCTCATCCTCATCACTCACGAGCATGGCGATCACCTCGATCCCGAGGCGATCGCGGCGATCAGGACAGACGAGACGATCGTCATCTGCTCGCGGTCCTGCGCGGGCCGGGTGGACGGTGCGATCGTGATGGAGAACGGCGAGACCCGAACCGAGGGCGGGCTTGGGATCGAAGCCGTCCCCGCCTACAACCTCGTGCACGTGCGGCAGAGCGGGCAGCCCTATCACCCGAAGGGCAACGGGAACGGATATGTCATCACGTTCGCGGATAAGCGCGTCTACGTCGCCGGCGATACGGAGAACACGCCGGAGATGAAAGCGCTCGAGGACATCGACATCGCCTTCCTGCCGATGAACGTGCCGTACACGATGACGCCGGAGATGGTGGCGGATGCGGCGCAGGCGTTCCGCCCGCGGATCCTCTATCCCTACCACTACGGGAACACGGATCCCGGCGAGCTCGTGAGGCTGCTGGAAGGGGTCGAAGGGATCGAGGTCCGGATCAGAGAGATGCGCTAGCGCGGCGGCGCGAAAGGTCGAGTCGGCGCCGCTGGAACCCGGCTGTCCCACCGCCGCGCCGGTTTGCCTCCAGGCGCGCCACGGCCCATCTTGTCCGCGCAATCACTTCTGGGTTGTTAGCCCCGTCCTGATCGGGTGACCCTGACGGCAGGGGTCACCACGATTCCGTGCACGAATCGAACCGGGAGACGAGTGGACCATGGTCGAGGAACTCTATACGCCCCAGCAGATCGAGCTCAGGAACCGCGCGCGTGAGCTGGCCGAAACGGTCATGCGGCCTGTGGCCGCCAAGTACGACGTCGAGCAGACCTATCCCTGGGAGGTCCAGAAGGCCATCAAGGAGGCGGGACTCTCCGGCGTCTGGATTCCGGAGGAGTACGGCGGGATGGGCGGCGGCGTGCTCGATCTCTGTATCGTAGTCGAGGAGTTCTCGCGTGCCTGCGGCGGCATGGGCGTGGCCTTCGCGGTGAACGCGCTCGGCTCGTTTCCTATCCTGGTGGGTGGGACTGACGAGCAGAAGCAGCGCTGGCTCCCGGGTGTGGCGGCGGGTGAGAAGCTCGTCGCGTTCGGGCTCTCCGAGAAGGAAGCCGGTTCGGACGCCGGCTCGATGATCACCCGGGCCGAGCGCGACGGTGACTTCTATATCCTGAACGGCGAGAAGAAGTGGAACACCAATGGCGCCGTCGCGTCGTTGAACACGATCTTCGCGGTCACCGAGCCCGGTCGCGGGGCACGCGGCGTCTCGGCGTTCGTCGTCGAGGAGGGCACGCCCGGCTACCGCGTGGGCAAGCACGAGGACAAGATGGGCATCCGCTGCGTGCCCGTCGTCGAGATCCACCTGGAGAACTGCCGGGTGCCAGCGGCGAACCTGCTGGGCGGCAGCGAAGGGCGCGGCTTCAAGCACGCCATGATCACCCTCGACCGGGCCCGTCCCGGCGTCGCCGCACAGGCGATAGGGCTCGCCCAGGGCGCCCTCGACCTGGCCATCCAATTCACTCACGAGCGTCAGCAATTCGGTCAGTCCGTGAGCTCGTTCCAAGGGGTCCAGTGGATGCTCGCGGATATGGCCACTGAGATCGAGGCGGCTCGCCAGCTTGTCCACCACGCTGCCCGGGTTATCGATTCCGGGCACAAGAGCATCACCAAGGTCTCGGCCATGTGTAAGCTGTTCGCTACCGACGTCGCCATGAAGGTGACGACCGACTGCGTCCAGCTGTTCGGCGGCTACGGCTACTGCAAGGACTACCCGATCGAGAAGTACATGCGCGATGCGAAGATCACGCAGATCTACGAAGGCACCAATCAGATCCAGCGGCTCGTGATCGCGCGTAGCCTGCTGCGCGAGGCGGCCGGCGGGGCCAGCTGAGCAGCGAAGGGCGGGGTGGGCCTGGTTTGCCGGGAAGGGCTCGCCCCGCGCTCGACGTTTGGCTTCCGTATCCTAGTGATCGCGGCGGCCGCTAATCCATGCGCGGGTTTACGATGTTCGCGAACTTCGAGCCGAAGCGGTAGCTGAGGCCAACACTCAATTCGAATCGGTAGTCGGTTTCCCTGTCTCGCCGCTCCCGCAGAATCTCATCGGGCTCAAGCCCTACCTTCGATAGGTAGAACTGGTCTTTGATCCGGGAGAACTCGGCGTCAACCTCAAAGTTGAATCCGCGGAACAACCGGTATTCGACGTTCACGAAGGCGTTGATCCGGTGGGTCGACCGTGATAGGGGGAACAGATCACGTAGGTAATGGATTCCTTCCAAAGATCCGTGGATCTCGCCCCAGGGCTGCTGGACCGCAGCCGCGATGATCAGGCTGTGTCGCGCAAGGATCTCCTCGGTTTTGTTCTCTACGGTCTCCTCTTCGTAGTTGAAGTACTCCGCTTCGATTGTATAGCGGAATGTGAGCTGGCGCCGAGTGGACTCGTGGTAGGGGAATATGTTGTACTCGAGGGCGGCACCGAGTCCGGCGCCCAGGTCTCTGTTTAGGTATGTCGATCGGAACGCGTATGCCCCGCCCCCGGCTGACCAGTGATCGGTCAGGCTCCAGACGATCAGCAGGTCGGCGGAATGGTCCTCGGAGGTATAGACCTCCACTTCACCGTCCTCGAACTCGAACTCGTCGCGCCGATACCTCGCCGACAGCTCGAAGTTGATCTTCATGTCCTCCGCGACGCGGTCAACGTCGACCTCAGCGCTGATCGAGTAGCTGCTCTCCTGTTTCTCGCTTTCGAGTGACCCGTCGAGGCTGATCTCGAACACCCAGAGATTCCACGGGTCGTGCTCCTCACGCTGAACCAGCGCGGCTTCCGGTGCCTGGTAAACCACGCGCAGCCGGGGAGCCAGGGGAGTGGTCTCGACGAACTGTACCAGTCCGAGGGCCAGGGTCCGCGTGAGTCGTTCGCGGACTTCCGTGTCGGTGTCGTCGGGGTTCGAGACATAGGAGAGCGACTTGTCCAGCCCGTCGAAGGCACCGCGCCCTATGTAGTCGAGGGTATAGTGCTGCCCTCCGCCTCCCGTTCGCTCCGCCGTTATCAGCAGGTGCACATGCGCGTCCTCTCGGTCGCGGACCCAGTTCACCCAGCCGATCTCGCGCCGGAAGTGATCGAAGTCGCAGTTGGGCGCGTTACAGTCGAGGAAGACGAAGAGGGCCTGGGCGGTTGTGTCGCTGGCGGGCTCCTGGGCAGCCGCGTTGGGCCCCGGGATAACGGCGCACAACCCGAGCAGGATGGTCAGTCTCGTTACCTGAGGCTTCATGCTGAGTCTCTCGATGGTCAGGTTGGCCGGTCCTGATCTGAACCTGGGTGCTGACGAGGGGTGACCCCTCAAGGCTGGTGCTGACCGGCGGGCCGAACGTACTGCGTCGTCATGCCTTCAACACCTGACCCGGCAGCAATGTTGCGTTCTGCTTCGGTTTCAAGTGCTAGCCTCGCCGCCAGCTGGCAGGGCAGCGTGGTGCCAGGTCGAAGCCCCCGTCAGGGAGTGCCCGCCGTTGCCTGGCTACTTGGATCCTCGCTTCAGCTCGAAAATCGCTCGCACCAACCGCCGGTCAGCGGCCCTGGGGCAGAGGCGGTCGCAGACCGCGAGATCCTCGACCTTCGGGCAGTGCCGCTTGCACTCCTCGTAGCTGACCACGGGATCCGGGTCCGCATCGTCATCATCGGGGTCTGCCAGCAGGTCGCCGAGGCGCTTCGCGAACACCGAGATCGAGGTGCCGCAGCGGTGACCGAACACCAGCAGATTCCCCTTGGGCGACTTCGGGACCATCTGCAGTCCTAGCAGGCGGACCTCGGGATCAACAACGAAATCGTACGAGCTGGCCCACTGCTTCTCGCAAGAGCCGCAGACGCGGAAGGGTGCCGTCGCCGAGTCTATGGGCTGATCTGTCATTGGTGGATCGCTCGATCCGCGCGGATGTTAGGGCTGGCGTGGAAGCCGCGGCCAGCTTCGACACGATTATTGTAATTAATTGGCGGCCTCTAAGACCAGCCCAGGACGGGCACTCGCAGGGACTCGCTCGCAGCGGGCAGGCGGCGACGCCCCGTCGCCGCAAGTCTCACGGTGCCGAACAACAAAACGCCTCAGTCCTTTGCCGTGACCAGCAATGACTTCAAAGCAACGATCAGTACGGCGGGCGCGATGAAGACCACCAGGTACACCACAACACGTGTGAGCACACCGCCGACAAATGGGATTGCCTGAATGGCGGTAGCCGAGAGCATCAAGCCGATCGCGGCCAGCAGGAAACCATGCGTCTCCTTCTCGCCTACATTCAGGAAGCCGACGATCAAGCCGAGCAAGGCCAGAATCCAGGCCACCCAGCTCTGGTCCAGTCCGAGACCGGCCAATACGGCGATCACGAGGCCAACGATAAAGGCATACTTGCCGATCTTCTCCATGGTGGTTCCCCTTTCGGGTTGACGGGCTCGGAAGGGCGACGGGGCGTCCGCCGACGACAATTTACACCCTCGGCGCCGGCTGGCCAGTCGGGCGTGTCCCGAGCCTGGGTCGCGTTCGGAACGAGGTCGGCGCTTTCGGGTACATGTTCCACTGGAGCTATGCGGGACCCCGCTCCCACGGGGTCTCTTCGCGGCCAGCCCTAGCGGGCTGAGATTTGTCGCCCTCCCTACATGTTCCGGGGCTCCCCGGGAGCCCAACAATGAGGGGAAGGGCATTCCCCCCGGACCTTCTGATCCCCCTGATCCCTGCCGGCTGACGGCGCGGCGCTTTTCCGCAGCGAGAGACGAGAGCGGGAAGCGACGCCCGACGACCACCAGCATCGCCACTCGGGGAGTCGGCGAGGAGGTTGAGCAATGGCTAAGGCTGCAAAGCGCCTGGAGTGCCCGGTCTGCAACGGCGTTCGGATGCAGAAGCTCCACCCGTCGGATGAGCTGGAGCTGACGCTCGATTACTGTGACGAGTGTGGCGGCATGTGGTTCGAGTCCGGGGAAGTGCGCCAGCTGCGTTACTGTCCTCCGGAGGTCCTGAGTGGCCTCATTACGGTGAAGAAGCAGCTCTTCACTGTGGTGTGTCCGTCCTGCGGGCACCCGGTGACCCGTAACGCCGCCGCGTGCAAGAGCTGTGGCCGCGAGAACATCATCAATTGCCCGGTCTGTGGCTCGGGTCTCGAGCGGGTTCAGAGCGATCGATGCACGCTCGATGTCTGCCGTGGTTGTAGGGGCGTGTGGTTCGACAACATCGATCTCTCGGCGGTCTGGAACCTTCAGTTCGAGAACTCGGCGGACACTCGGGAGGCCGAGCCGAGCCCGTCATCCGACGGTCGCGTGACGGAGGATACGGTCATCGCCGTTCTGCGTCACGGCCGCAAGGCCGGTATCGAGGCGAGTGCGGGTTCCGAGGCCCAGCGGCAGCCCGCCGCCGCGGTGGCTGGAGAGGGCTCGGATCAGGTGTTCGTAGCGATCGCCGATCTCATCGCGGATATACTCTCAGCGCCCGAGTAGCCCGTCGAGGGACGCCGGCCAGGGCAGGTCGCGTCCGCTTAAACCCAGCGTCTCCACTGGCGCCCCCCTGTGATGAACACGGCGGGGCGCCTGCTCATCCCAGCCTATAAACCGGCCGATCTCGTGATCGCCTCGATCCCGGCCAGCTTCCTGAACTTCTTGACGCCCTGGACTACGCTTGCCACCAGTGCGTCCGAGTCAGCCACGCGGACGCCCCCGAGCATGTCCGCCCCGTGCTGGAAGAGCACGTCGTTCATGGGGGTGCTGGGGCCGAGGACAACGGCGGTCGCCCGCGAGCCGAGTTCCAGTAGCCGTGGCAGGGTCTTGTTGATGAGCGCCGTGGCTGTGATCACGACCACATCCGATTCAGGTATGACCTCCTCGCAAGCATACGGAGGAAACTCTCCCTCCTGAGGCTCCATCTCCAGAAAGAAGGCCCGTCGCGCAACCCGCGCGACCTGTTCGTTGTTCGGAAACCTGCCGACGACGGTGACGGTCCTTCCCTCACAGCTCTGGAGGATGTGATCGAACACGTTACCCGGGCGGCCAACCGGTTCGATGAGGGAGTTCAAGGCGGCCAGGCCGAGGCTCGCTTCCAGGGGCTCCCAGCTCCTGAGTCGTGCGGCCAGCTCGAGCGCGCTCTGACCCGCCAGCACGCCTGAGCCCTCGAGTTCCACCTTGTCGCCGGTCTTGTAGGTGTGAGCCATGCCCGCGTGCCTGCTCTCGACGACGGTCCAGTGCAGGCCCACGCATACCCGTTTCACCGGGCAATCGAAGGCTCGTACGCTTTCCAGAAGATCTTCGACGAGCTTCACAGGTTCTCCTCTAGATCCAGCGGCAGCGGGCCGCGCGACGGCGGGGCGCGCGAAGTGACGGGGTTGTTGCTGCTGAAGCAGATATGTGGGTTGGACTGCCGCGCATTCTGACGGAGCGGCCGCGCTGTCTCAGTGTCTCCCGTCGCTCGCGGCCGCCGAGTTCGCGCCCCTGTACGCCAGATAACCGCAGAGGCTGACCACGGCATCCCTGAGCTTGCAGCGCAGGACGTGCCAGGCGGACTGCGTTCTCCAGGCCGCGTAGGTCAGAGCTCCGGCAGCAGAGAGCGCGCAAAAGCGAGTGATGCAGGTGCCTAGCGCCTGGAAGTCAGTGTAGCCGCACATCTCTACTCCCTCTCCTGAGGTGCGAACCTCGGCGAAAAAGCTCTCGATACCGCGTAGGCAATATACCCCGACACGGCCCCACACCCAAGACAGAGCCCCAGCAGCGGTGGCACGTCCCCCCACTTCACCCATTCGGCGGTGGATGGGAAGATGAGGAGCCAGTAGAGCGTCAGCAACATAGCGTTGGAGATCGCCCCGGTCAGCACGCTCCGCCACGGCAGCTTCAGTGCTCTCCCGAGCATCATTGATCCCTCCGCCACAACGCCCGCGAGTGCGAGGACCGCAATGAAAGGCAGACTGCCGAATGCGCCCTTCGGGTTGGTGGGGATTCGGAACAGCCACAGGACGAGGCCACAGCTGAGGCCGAAAGCGAGCGACGCGATCAGCCCGCCCCCGGCTGGACGAGTGACGAGAAACGAGATGACCGCCGCCAGTACGACGAGCGGGCCGAGAATGAGAGCGATGCCCGCCCCTGGGCCGGGAAGACCCAACACATCGTGCATGAGCGTGCTGATCGAGCCCAGCGGAAAGAGGAACAGAAACAGCAGCGCCCCGACACATCCAATCGCCGCGCAAAGAGTGGCCTCGCGTCCGCGCATTCGCTTGAACTCCACAGCGAGACTCCTTGTGCCTCGTCGGCCGAGCGAAGAACGAGAGCGTGTCGCCGAGGCTGGTGTAAGACGGCTGAGGCGCGGGCTCCTGACTGCGCCAACGTTAGCCGTCGGCGCAGGGTTCCGCCAGCGCGGGCACGCGTGTCTCCCTCACTCGTCGCTTCAGTCCTGCTTGGCCACGGTAAACATGCGTGCCTGGCTCGCCATCCGCTCGCCCAGTCGGTCCCAGATCCGCAGGTTGATCTCGTACTCGCCGGCTGGCGCCCGCTCGAGTTCCAGGGAAAGGAACTCCACGATACGATCGCGGTCGGCCGCCCGTACCTCGCGGCTGTATCTGAGCTCGAGCCGGTCGTCACCGACGATCGAGAAGCCCCAGGCGTCGGCGAGCGGGCCGAGCAACTCGGCGAGTATCCCCTCCCGGTACAGCTTGGCCACTCTCACCGTCAGGGCGACATCGTAGTTGGCGAAGCCCTCGCTGTCTCGCTCGAACCCGTAGAGCTCGTAGTAGATGTGTACCGGCTGGTCGGTGGCGTACTCGCGAGAGGGGTTGGGATCGATGTCGAAGTCGAGGCGGCGCACGGGTTCGGCCGCCAGTGGCCTCACCGTATGGGCGAGCAGGATATCGCTGATGCTGAGCGAGTCGTCGGGGAAGGGGATCGGCGTGAAGCTGGCCCGGGCCGCCGCGGCGCGCCAGGTGCCCGCGTCCCAGGCCTCGACGGCCGCCACCAGCTGGTCGCTGGGCGGTAGCAGCAGTCGCCAGCTCCGTACAGGGTTCTTGCTGGGGGCGTCGGCGTACGTGAGGACCTCCGTGGTAACACGGCGCACGATCCGCTCGCCGGCTCGATTCAGCACGAAGAAACCTGTTTCCATCTCCCCGGTTTGGAGCTCGACACCCTCTGCCAGATCCTCGAGGGGGAGCTCGGCGTGCACCTCCAGGGCGACTTCGTTGACAGAGTCGCCGCGGAAGCGGGCCAGCTGTACCGGGATGCTGAAGAGCGCCGGAATCGATGGGATGTTGCTGTACGTCGCGGGCCGCAGATAACGCTCCTGAACGGCGAGCCAGTGGTAGTCGCCGGCGAAGCGCGCGCGCTGGAAGCCGGCGGGCTGCCTGAACATGAACACTGGCCCCTGTTCACCGTACGTCCACACGATGGTGGCCAGCGGATCCAACCCGGTTGGGGAACGGAAGCGTGCGATACGCCTTGGCGGTCCGTAGCGGATGAAGATGACACCGCGGTCCGTCTCCCAGCCGCGCAACCCGCTTTCCGGCTCGGAGAACCGCATATCGGCATAGGTGACCCGAGCCAGGTGCTCGAGCCGGCGTTCGTTCGCTTCGGTGAGGTAGAGCGGGTCGCTCAGCCGCCAGTAGAGCGAATCGAACCTTACGCGGGCCTCCTCATCCAGGGTGTCGTAGTCCTCGGCGGGCTTCCTGCGCATCACCGGCTCGAGGCTGAGGTAAGGCGCGCGCTCCGCCGGGGGCAACAAGGCGAGCCCGCGCTCGAACGCGGCGGCCGCCTCGTCCTCGTGGCCTGCTGCATGCAGCCCCAGCCCTAGATAGAGCTGCGCCTCGGGCCGCTCTGGCTCTGCCTCTGCCAGCCTCTTGGCGATGGAGACGTATTCGCTGAGGCGATGCTGGTCCAGCAGGTGGAGCAACACCTTCTGCACGGCTCCGGGGTGCGTGGGATCGTGGCGGAGCGCCGCCCGATAGTACTCCATCATCCGCGCGCGAGTGTCCTCACCCATGCCGGCGACAGGCGGTGTATTCTCCAGATAGTCCTCGACGTACCGGTACAGGAACGGACCCGATTCTGCTGGATCCAGCTGGGTCGAAATGTCTCCGGGCAGGGGCGGTCTCAAAGCGCGGTCCCGTAGCCCTTCGTAATGCAGCTCTTGCAGGTAGCCGAGGCCGTAGTAGATGTCCGCCACCAGGGTGTCGTCGTCTACGCCCCGTTCCTCGGCGCTCGCCAGCGCCCGCTTGAGGACGCGCTCGGCATCGTTCTTCAGGTTCTGCTTGATGTGCAGCCAGCCGAGCTCCGCCAGGTAGGCGGGGTTCCTGGGATCGAGGGCGAATGCCCTACGCAGGGCCTCTTCCGCGTCGCGTCGTTCCTCGAAGTCGGTCTCGACGGTGCTGGCGTGTCTGGCGAGCAAGCGGCCGAGCTGGAAGTGTGCGTCGGCCAGGGAGGGTGCAGCATCGATCGCGTTGCGGAACTCCGCGATCGCCGCCGCGCCGTGTCGCCGCTCGCGGCGCGGGCGAGTCCAGCCTCGATGTGCTGGCGTGCGACGTCTTCCTGTGCCTGGCAGATGGGAGGCCCGAACAGAAGGAGCGTGAGACTTGCAACAGCGAGGGGTTTCATCGCTGCGACCTCCTGGGCAGTAACCCTCGGGTGGCTGCCCAACGGACTGCGAAGGCCGCCGAGGCGGTCACTACACCTGTAGGAACAAATTAGTGGGCGTCGTCTGTCGGAACAACGCGCGTAAACCCGGAGTCGCGCCGAGCCTGTGACCTCGCTGGACTGGCACCTCGCTGCGTTGCCTCACCCCGTTGCGACGGGGCCCGTGCTTGCTTAATTGGGGCGGGCTGATCCGTCGTGGTCTTCGCGGGTCACGACCGTGGTGGAAGGGGAGGTTCGAGCCATGCTGAAGTGGACAGTGGCAGCAGTTGCGATGGCTGGTGCGCTGTTGTCGTGCTCGGCCGGAGGGATGGAGGTGGCCGGGCCGGGGCCGGCGGCGCCGACGTCGGACATCCCGGTGGTGGCCGAGCCGGATGTGAGCGCGATGGTGGTGGTGCAGGCATCCGGCCGCTTCGCCGTCGGTGACACCGTGCGCGTGGACCTCGCCAACGTCGCCGAGGAGCGCTGGGTCGCCTACTACGAGGGGGCGCGCCGTGCCGGCCGCGTCTCCCTGGAGCAGCTGGGGCCGGTGGGCGTCGGCACGATGGTGGTCACAGCCGGAACCCTCAACGTGCGGTCCTGTCCCTCCCCGCGCTGCCAGGTGGTCGCTCAGTTGAATCGCGGCCAGCAGATCTCCGTCGATGGTTTCCGTCCCGGCTGGTATCGGGTCCAGGGCGAGGGCAGGCCGATAGGCTTCGCGTCGGCCGAATACCTGAGCTTGCCGGTCGTCTACCCGCGAACCGTGCTCGACGAGATCGAACGGGCGACCCGCTCCTATTATAGCAGCGAGCTCAGCGACCTCAGCCTGGACGGCTATGGGGTCCTCTTCAACGGCTATCGCGTCGAGTTCGACGCTGAGCTACTGAGCATCGAGTTCTACACTCGCTTCGCTGAAGGCGAGCCGGCCGTTGCCGTCTGCAACGCCATGCGCGGTATCGCCAGTTTCGTCGAGGCCATGATGGCGGAGGTCCCCAGCTCCGTCTTGCCGGCCTATTCCGCCGCCGTATACCTCGACGTGGCTGATGTCCAGGCCGGGCAGCGGGTCGTGGTGGCAGGGCTGGCAGCGGGCGGCAGCGTTTACTGCGCCGCATCCCACTGAGGTATCCCGTCACCATATCCCGGGCAGCACACGATAGCGCACGCGCTGCGTGTATTCCGCGTATCCGTCGAGCTCGCTTTGCAAAGTCCTGTCTTCGAGCGCCGTACGCACGACGAAAAGACAGAGAAGAACGGCCGCCGGGATGAAGGCCCAAAGCGAGCCCAGGATGAGCGGTGTGGCGAGGTTGAAGGCGATCCCGCCGGCGTAGGCCGGGTGGCGCACGAAGTGGTAAGGCCCACTCGTGACCACGCTGTGGCCTCGTTCCGTCTGAATGCGAAAGATGAGCGAGAAGAACTTGTTCGACCGCATCGCCCAGATCGCGAGCAGCGAGCCGGCGACCGCCACTCCCAGCGTCAGCCACTGAAGCTCTAGCGGAATCCGGGCGGACCATCCGCCGCGCATGTCCAGACCCGCCACGATCCAGACACCCACGGGTACATAGACGGTGACCAGCGGGGCGAGCACTTTGTCCCAGTCTTTCGCGCCCTCCTTGATCTGGGTGCGTTCGGCCATCAACTCGGGATGGGTGAGCACGAGGATGGTCGAGCCTGTCGCTGAGACTAGCGCGAAGACGCCGACGTAGACCCAGGCCATCACCCAGTCGGGATGGCCCGAGGAGAGTAACAGGATCGCCAGCATGATGACGGCGAAGCTGCTGATCCTCAGGCCGCTTCTCAGGACCAGGCGTGCGGCGCGGTTCGGTCGTTCGGCAGATATGCCGGCGCGCATCTATCGGTTAGCTTGATTCTCGGGCCATGTTGAACTGGCCTGTCCGGCTCTCCTCAACGAAGAGGCTGTGGCCGGGGTTCTCTCTATATAATAAGGAGGGCCCTGAATAGGCGCTCTGTTTCGCGCCTCTGAGTCCCGGCTCCGTTTCGAGTCGAACACGAGAGAGGCATGACATGGCGGACGATTCCTTCAAGGACTACGTCCTCGACCAGCTCCGCGGACTGGGCCGCGTCGAGGCCCGAGCCATGTTCGGCGGCCATGGACTGTATCACGCCGGTCTCTTCTTCGGCGTCGTCTACGGCGGTCGCCTCTACTTCAAGACCGACGAGGCGACGCGCCAGGGTTACGTCCAGCTGGGGATGGGGCCCTTCCAGCCGAACGAGAAGCAGACGCTCTGGACCTATTACGAGGTGCCGGCGGACATCCTCGAGGACGACGAGGCGCTGACCCTCTGGGCGGAGCAGGCCTGCCAGGTCGCCCGGTCGGCGGGCGAAGCCGAGGACACGCTGGAGGGCGAGCCTTGACCGACTTCTGCCGCTCGCTAACTTTGTGCCGCGTCGTCTGATCGGAAAGCGAAGCGAGAACCGAATGGCGGGGCGGGCCGGGCAGGACGCCCGCGCCGCGGGGTTCGTGGGGCTGTAGCTCAGTCGGTTAGAGTGCCGGTCTGTCACACCGGAGGTCGCGGGTTCGAGTCCCGTCAGCCCCGTTCTCAGAAGGTTGGTGGATTTCAAATCTCAGCCGTATTCTCGGCGATATCTCGCTATCTACGGTCGCGGAGGTCCACTTGATTGCGCTCGAGCACGTCAGCAAGTCGTTCGGTGCCACACGGGCGGTGGACGATGTCTCGTTCACCGTCGATCGCGGTGAGGTCGTGGGCTTTCTCGGACCCAACGCTGCGGGCAAGACCACGACGATGCGCCTGATCACGAACTTCCTGGAGCCCGACACGGGAGCCGTGCTGATCGACGGCACCGACGTGCGCGACGATCCGGTGGCAGCGCGGCGACGGATCGGCTACTTGCCGGAGAACAACCCGCTGTACACGGAGATGCTGGTCTCGGACTACCTGCGCTTCGTGGGTGATCTGCGAGGCATCGCTATGGACGGACCCGGCAGCGCGCTCGACGATGCTGTACAGGCCACGGGGATCGCCGAGGTCTTCTACCGTCCGATCGGCGAGCTGTCGAAGGGCTACCGGCAACGGCTCGGCCTGGCGGCCGCCATCCTCCATCGCCCCGACTTCCTGATCCTGGACGAGCCCACAGAAGGGCTCGACCCGAACCAGCGGCAGGAGATCCGCCGCTTGATCCGTGAGGTGGGGAAGGAGCACACGGTCCTGCTCAGCACCCACGTGCTGCCCGAGGTGGAGGAGACCTGTCGACGCATTATCGTGATCCACGAGGGCAGGATCGTCGCTGACGGGTCGACGGAAGAGCTGATGGCGCGTGCCCGCGATACGGGCACCGGCCGCAGGATCGTGGTGGAAGTGGAAGGTGTGGACGTCGAAGCGCAGATCGCAAAGCTGCCGAGCGTGGAGGAGGTCACGGGTCGGACAGAACGCGACGGCCGCACGCGGTTGACGCTGGCGGTCGGATCGGGGCCGGACCCGCGTCCCGAGATCTTCAGCCTCGCCAAGGCGCGGGACTGGGTGCTCTGGGAGCTGCACGAGGAGACGGCCAGCCTGCAGGACCTGTTCAGCCAGCTGACCCGCTAGGAGGACGCAGCCATGCGGAACCTCTGGACGATCGTACGCAAGGAGCTGCGCAACTACTTCGATCACCCGACCGCGTACATCCTGCTGGTCGTGTTCCTGGTCATCAACTTCTTCTTCTATTTCCGCAGTGCCTTCCTGCTCGCCGAAGCCTCGGTTAGACCGCTCTTCGATCTGCTGCCCTGGATCCTGCTGTTCTTCATACCGGCGGCCACGATGGGCGCGCTGGCGGAGGAGCGCCGGCACGGCACGCTCGAGGTGACCTTGAGTCATCCGATCCGCGAGCACCAGTTCATGCTCGGCAAGTACTTCGGCAACCTGCTGTTCATCGCGATCGCGCTGGCCGGCACCCTGCTGGTTCCGATCCTGCTTCTGCTCGGTGGGATGCCGGACTTCGGGGTGATCGTTGCCCAGTACATCGGTAGTCTGCTGCTGGCTGCGGGGATGGCCGCCGTCGGTATCGCCGCCTCCGCGCTCACACGTAACCAGATCACCGCGTTCATCGTCGGCACGGCGGTGATCTTCCTCTTCATTCTGACCGGGACCGAGCTCGTGCAGATCGGCCTGCCCGGTTGGCTGGCCGGTCCGGTGGGCCAGCTGGCGATACTGACCCACTTCACGAACGTGGCCCGCGGGGTCATCGATCTCCGCGATGTCGTCTACTTCGTCGCCTTTGCCGCGGCGTTCCTGGCACTCGGTTACTGGCTGCTGCTGCGCGACCGGCTGAGCCACGGCTCGCGGCTCTACCGCAACCTGCGGCTAGGCACAGCGACGATCGTTGCCATCGCCGTCGTCGCCAATCTGTTCGGTAGCCACATCCCCGGACGTTTGGACCTCACCGCGGAGAAGCTGTACACACTCTCGCCTGGCACGCGCGCGATCCTCGGCGATCTCGATGACGTGGTCACGATCAGCCTGTTCGTGTCCCGGGAGCTGCCTGTCCAGGTGCAGCCGCTCGAGCGCGATGTGAGCGACGTGTTGCGCGACTTCGAGCGCTACGGGCGCGGCAACATCCAGATCGTCCGCAAGCATCCGGACCAGAGCGACGAGGTACGCCGCGAGTCGCAGCAGCTGGGCATCACGCCCGTGCAGTTCAACGTGGTGCGGCGCGAGGAGCTGCAGCTCAAGCAGGGCTGGCTGGGCCTCGCCGTGCAGTACGCCGACAGTGCGGAGGTCATCCCCTTCGTAGGTGATATCCGCGATCTCGAGTACCAGCTCGCCGCGAACGTCTGGCGGCTCACGCGCACGGGTACCCCGAAGGTCGCCTTCGTGACCGGTCACGGCGAGCGGACGCAGACGGACTTCGGCGCGTTCAGCCGCGAGCTCGCCCGCACCTACGAGCTGAGCAGCGTGGATCTGTCTCAGGAGGATGCCGCCCTGGACGCCGACCTCGACGCGATCGTCGTGGCTGGCCCGCGCCAGGCACTGGACGAGCGCTCGCGGGCGCTGTTGCGCACCTACCTGGCCGGCGACGGTCGCGCCTTCTATCTCAGTGAGGGCGCCGACGTCAACCTACGCTTCCTGTTCGCCAGCGCCACGCCCGACAGCGCGCGTGATTTCAGCGACGAGTTCGGCGTGCGCGTGAACGGCGATCTCGTCTACGATCTGCGCTCGAACGAATCGATCTCGGTGCCCGGCGAGGTGTTCAACTACATTGTGTCGTACCCGTTCTGGGTGCGCGCACTGCCCGCCGCCGAGCACGCGATCACTCGCAACCTGAACAGCGTGACCCTCGCCTGGCCCAGTTCGCTCGATACGCTGGCCACGCGCGGCGACCGGGAGTTCATCCCGCTGCTCACCACCAGCCCCTACGCGGGCCAGCAGCGGGGGACCTTCCAGATCCGCCCGGACGTCGAGCTGATGTACGACCCGGCAACGCTGGAAGCGCACCTGCTGGCCGTCGCCGTGCAGGGCGCGGTGGGCGCGGGGCCAGCGCCCGGCGAGCCGGCGGTGTCGTTGGCGGCCGAGGGCGCTGGCGACACCCTGGGCGCGGCTGAGGCGGCTGATTCTCTGGCGCAGCAGGCGGCTCCGAGCGCCGGTCCGCGCCTGCTGGATCGCCAGATCTCGGCCGGGCCGCCACGCGGGCGTGTGGTCATCGTGGGCGACGCCGACTTCCTGTCCGATCAGTTCCTGCGCAACGCGCCGCAGAACTTGATCTTCGCGCTCAACGCGCTCGACTGGCTGACACAGACCGAAGCGCTGTTGGCCATCCGCTCGAAGATGCCCACGCCACGCCCGCTGGTCTTCGAGTCGAATCTGGAGATGCAGGCGCTCAAGTACCTGAACCTGATCGGCGTGCCGCTCGCCTTCGTCTTGTTTGGTGCCGTGCGGCTCGTCAGGCGCAGGCGCTTGACTCGACGCGAGTACGGAAGATGAGCGATCGACTACTCAAGATCCTGGTAGGCGCTCTGGCCGTCCTGCTGCTGGCCTGGGTCGTGGCGCGCTTCGTCGCGGCGCGTGGTGGCGCGCCGGAGCCGGCCGGCTTCGAGCTGGCAGCGGCAGCGGAGCTCGAGCTGGACAGCGTGCTGATCGAGGCGGCCGACGAGACGGTCCGCCTGCGCGCTGGCGACGGCTGGACGGTGAACGGGCACGAGGCGATCGCCGAGGCCGGCGCGTCGCTGAAGCGCGGCCTCGAGGAGGCGCGTGTCGGCGGGCTGGTGAGCCGCAATCCGGAGAACCACGAACGGCTGGGCGTGACCGAGACGACGGGTCGCCGCCTGACCATCTACGCGGGCGGCACCGCGCAGCTCTCGCTCATCATCGGCGAGCGGGCGCGCGTCTTCCATCAGGCGTACGTGCGGCGTGTCGGCGAAGACGAGGTGTACACGCTCCAGGGCACGTTGATCGGGCTGGCGCGCCGCGGCGTCGATGACTGGCGCAACAAGGAGATCCTCGCCGCCAGCCGCGAGGACATCCAGCGCGTCGAGT
>Ga0209635_10001017_pt1 | contig 20446 bp, 13 predicted proteins | sample DeeMarSWOR230_32_FD_187463 | JGI IMG/M metagenome (GOLD analysis project Ga0209635, IMG submission 187463) | Marine sediment microbial communities from White Oak River estuary, North Carolina - WOR-2-30_32 (SPAdes) (version 2) | ecosystem: Environmental > Aquatic > Marine > Intertidal zone >...
AGAGGAGAGCGAGCCGAGGAATAAGCGGATTTTCCTCGCTGGGGAAAATCCGCGGGCTGACGAATCAGCTTATCTGACTTTTTTTTTGTGGATTTAGAAATGCTCCCTCCTCCAATATTTTATTTGATTAAAATATGATTCTCTGCTAAGTTATGCTTTAAATACTGATATGGCTAATGTGGTCACCCTCATTCTCGCAGGTGGTCAAGGGAAGCGGCTTTATCCACTGACCAAAAAACGCAGTAAACCTGCGGTTCCAATCGCCGGTCGATTCCGACTGATTGACATTCCCATCAGCAATTGTATCCATTCAAACCTGAGAAAAATCTTTATTCTGACCCAATACAGCAGTGAGTCTCTTCATCGTCACATCTTTCTCACCTATCGCTTCGACAGCTTTACCAAGGATTTTGTAACCATTCTCTCTGCTCAGCAGACCCTGGAAAGCCCTGATTGGTACCAGGGAACAGCTGATGCGGTCCGACAAAATCTGCGCTTTGTCCGGACCGAGGGAGACTTGGTCCTGATTCTTTCAGGTGATCACCTTTATCGGATGGACTACCGTAAATTCATCGAATTCCATCAGGAGAAAAAAGCAGATATCAGCATCGCCGTCTATCCTGTCCGTGCCAGCCGAGCGCCTGAATTCGGAGTGATGAAGGTCGACAGCCAAAGCCAAATCATCTCTTTCCTTGAAAAACCTAAGGATTTCGATCAAATTGAAAACATGAAAGTTCCCGAGGAGGTCTTTCACCAATTTCAAATGGATGCAGGCGGAAGAACACATCTCGCTTCTATGGGTGTGTATCTTTTCAACTGGGAAGTTCTGAAGGAACTGCTGCAAGATACTGACTTCGAAGATTTCGGGAGAGAGGTCATTCCCTATTCCATCACAAAAAAGAAAGTATATGGATACTTTTTCGATGGATACTGGGAAGACATCGGGACGATCCGCAGCTTTTTCGAAATCCATATGAACCTGACTCAGCCCCTGCCTCAATTCAACTTCTATGATGAACAAAAACCGATCTTCAGCCACGCGCGCTTTTTGCCCGGCTCGAAAATCCTATCTTCAGAAGTCCAAAACTCCATCTTGTGCGAAGGAAGTATCATCAACAGCTCGAAAATGAAACATTCTATCATCGGGATCCGATCCCGTATCGGCAACAATTCCATCATCGAACGTTCTGTTCTGATGGGAGCAGACTATTTTGAATCCAAAGAGGAGATTGAAAAAAATCTCGAAAAGAACATTCCTAGAATAGGAATTGGAAATGACTGCGAGATTCGCAATACCATCATCGATAAAAATGCCCGCGTGGGTAACGGCGTTAAACTCGTAAACGCTAAGCAACTGAAAGAGCAAAATCAAGAGGAGTATGTGATTAGAGACGGAATCATTGTCGTTCCGAAAAACTCTATCCTTCCCGATGGGACAGTGATTTGACGCATAAAGGAGAGAAAAATGCCTGAACTCCGGTATGATCCTTTAGAACACCGATGGGTGATTATATCTACCGAAAGAGCAGCCAGACCTTCGGATCTGGCTGATAAGACCAAATACAACCATGTGAAGGTCTGTCCCTTCTGTGAAGGACATGAGGCTTCCACACCGCCTGAGATATGGGCTTATAGAGACCCAAAAACGGCAGCAAACACGCCAGGATGGAAGGTAAGGGTCGTTTCCAACAAATATCCTGCTTTGAAGATCGAAGCAGAAGGAAAACGGATCGGTGTAGGATACTACGATATGATCGAGGGAGCCGGTGCCCATGAAGTGATCATCGAAACGCCAGAGCACGATGTGAGCCTTGCAGACCTTCCCCCAATTCATGTCAAATGGGTACTCCTCGCTTACCGAGAAAGGTTAAAGGACCTCTATAAAGATCCTCGATTCAGGTATGGTTTGGTGTTTAAAAATCACGGGCAAAGGGCAGGAGCTTCTTTAGCTCATCCCCATTCCCAACTGATCACGACTCCAATCGTACCACGTAACGTCTCTATGAAGCTCGATGCCGCCAAAAAGCATTTTGAGAATAAGGAAAGGTGCTTGATCTGCGACCTTATCCAGCAGGAAATCAGCACAGGATCGAGAATAATCAGCCAGGAAAACGGTTTTGTTGCCATTGCTCCGTATGCCTCACGTTTTCCTTTTGAAGTGTTCATCGCCCCGATCGAACATAATCATAGCTATGGCGATATCAGGGACGATGATCTCGAGAGATTTTCCCATCTTCTCAAGGATATTCTCCTACGACTTAAAAAGGTTCTCAGCGATCCACCTTACAATTTTGTTTTGAATACTTCTCCTAACACCGAGGCCAAACCCAAACTTTCCGATCAATGGGCAACTCTTAAATACGATTACCACTGGCACATAGATATCATTCCAAGAGTGGTCAGGATTGCTGGATTCGAGTGGGGAAGCGGGTTTTACATCAATCCGAGTGTTCCCGAGGAAGCGGCCAAATACTTAAGAGAGATAAGCTGATACGTATATTCTAGGTCCTTCCGTAGGTTTCTGTTACCTCTGCTAATTTCTCGGCTAAAGGCACCGTCAACTGCTTCGGCGCGAGCCGCCATCGCCAGTTCCCTCTCGTTGTCGCAGGCCGGTTCATTCTTGCATCTTCTTCCAGCCCCAGAACATCCTGCATAGGCACAATAAATGTATTGGCAACCGACATCATCCCTAACTCAATAAATTCCCAATGAATTTCTTTTTCTGAGACTGTCTTTCCAAGGTATCGAAACAGCCTTTTTCTGTCCTCAGGTGTTGCCTCGCTCTTGAACCATCCCTTTACCGTATTGTTATCGTGTGTCCCTGTGTAAACCAGACAATTCTTTTCATATGTATGGGGCAAATAAGGATGTTCGGGATTATCTTCTCCGAATGCGAACAGAAGTATCTTCATTCCGGGAAAGGCAAAATGTTCCATTATCTCGTTCACATCTGGAGTGATCGTTCCAAGATCTTCAGCAATAATGGGCAGGGAAGGAAACCTCTGCTTGACCTCATTGAAGAGATCCAGTGCAGGGGCTTGTACCCACCTCCCATTGATGGCTGTGGCATCCCCGGCTGGAACTTCCCAATAACCCACAAAACCTCTGAAATGGTCGATTCTTATCCAGTCGAACAATTGCAGATTACGCTCCAGCCGCATGATCCACCAGTCGAATTTTCTTTCTTTCATAACATTCCATCGATAGAGAGGATTCCCCCAAAGCTGCCCCGTTTCGCTAAAATAATCAGGAGGAACCCCAGCCACAACATAGGGCCTTCTGTTTGAATCAAGCTTGAACAACTCTGGTTGAGTCCAGAGGTCCACGCTGTCATAGACCACATAGATAGGAATATCTCCGATGATTCGAATTCCCTTTTGGTGACAATATTTTTTGAGCCTTTTCCACTGTTTGTCGAACACATGTTGAAGAAATTTTTCCCTCTGAATCTCATCTTGTAGCTGAGCTTTTATGGTTTTAATGGCCTCCGGCTGCCTATCCTTTATCTCAGAAGGCCATTCGTTCCAACTCTTCGTTCGAAACTGCGACTTCAACGCTATAAACAGGGAGTAATCATCGAGCCATGATGCATTTTCTGAACAAAACTTCTCAAAACCTTCCTTGTGTAACCCTTTTTTAAAACCGTCATACGCCGAACAAAAAATATTTTTTTTCAGAAGAAGAGCACGTCTATAATCGACTCTATCCAATGGAAAATTTGGAAGGGATTGTAGTTGCTTCGGTCCGACCAGCCCATCCTCGATCATCAACTCCGGGCTGATAAGGAGCGGATTGAAGGCAAAGGCAGAAAAACTATGGTATGGGGAATTATCAAAAGCAAGATCCGTGGGATTCAAAGGAAGGATCTGCCAGTACTTTTGCTTTGAAGCCGCCAGGAAATCTACAAATTCAACGGCCTTAGGGCCCAAATCCCCGATGCCATACAAAGATGGCAAGGACGTTATGTGAAGGAGAACTCCGCTTCCTCTTTGATCCATTTAACCCGTGCTTCTCGGTAAAATACCTCTTTTATAGGCATTTAACATTAAGATGATGACCGATCTTTTCCATCATTTCAATCCAATCCTCTGCAAACCGATCTCCTGACTCGCTTTTTGCCCGCATTTCACTTTGTCGCTGTCGACAGAGTTTAAAATAGATGTTTTGACTCTTCCATAAATCAAGATTTATTGGAAAATCACCCAGAGTTTTCAATAGATTGTCTGCGATTTCAAGAAGGGGCATATTTTCAGGATCGTCCTGGAGTTCCGCCATTATCTTCTTGAGCCTCAAGGTGGCGACGAATCCCTGCAGGGTCTTATCAGGGTGGAGATCCCATTTTTTGAATTCATCAATAATCTTTTTTAGGTGAACAAGGTCTAATCTGTCTGCCTCCATTAGTTTTTTAAAATCCGCATTCAGAATAAACTCTACAGAAGTTGAGAAGGCTTTTGGAAGAGGAATATTGTTTTCTTTTAAGGCTAACATAACGGTGTAATGGTTCTCAAAGATCTGGCGCAGTGAAGTTTCTGCTTCTTCTAAGGTGGATTCTAAGACTTGATTCAATATCTGTCTTTTCTTATCTCTCAAAAGGTGCCAGAGGGAATAATTGTGATCTCCAAAGTGCTTATCCATCAGCCGGAGGACCTGAGGGGTATCCCCTTTTTGAAAAGCTCCCCTTATTTCTGTCTCCATCTCGGAAAAGGTATGATCATCGGTGAACAGTCGTGCGCCTGCGGAGAGATTATGATCCCCGAGATGCAAAACTGCATAGCTTATCTGCGCTTCTTCCCAGATGACATCGGAGTGAATTTCTGCCTTCCCCAGTGCAAGCTTTTGAGATGCAGATTCCATGATATCGCAAGATTGACTGTGAGCGGTGTATTCCCCTATCCGGATGGATTCTGGGTAGTCTTCGAATAGAGAAGATACCGCATAATGCACTCCGATTCTGAGCAGGTCGAGCATAGCCGGCCTGATAAGCCGCTTATAGATCTCAGCTCCATTTGTAAATGCAGAGTCGTTGCTGGGTGCTTTCGCAATCCTCTTGACATAGCCAGGCTCAAAATCCCTCCCGATGATTTCCTGGGCAAGCTGAATAGCGCGCCCTGCATATTTCATTACCTGAACCGTCTCAATACCCGATATCTCGTCAAAAAACCAGCCACAGCTCGTATACATGAGCATGGCATTTCTCTGCAATTCTAAAAGCTTGAGTACTTTGATCTTGTCTTTTCGGCTCAGATTCCTAATTTGTTGTTGGTAAAAATAATTCTCCACATTCTCTTCTGACCTGTCCAGCACAACCTGAATGTATCCATCTCTTGCTTCCCAGGGATCTCGGACAAGGCCTGTCAGCTCTTTTTCAAATAGGGAGATGGCCTGGTCTCGGAGCCAATCCATTGCCTTCCGCAGGGGAGCCCGCCAAGCTTGGATCCAGCCAGGATGTTGGCCTGTGCGGCACCCACAATCACTGCACCACCTCTCCACGCCATGAACACAGCTCCACGAACTCTTCTCTGCAATTTCCACCTCGTATTCAGGAGGATGTTTTTCTAAAAATTCGCCATAGATAGTAAGGGATGCTTTTTTGTCGGATTCGATTTTGTCCAGACAATAAGCCAAAGCCATATCTCCAAACCGGTGGTGATGGCCATAGGACTCTCCATCTGTGGCAACATGAACGATCTGGACTTCACCCTGTTTCTGAGAAAATGACTGCAGTAACCTCTGAGCAAAGAGTTCCCCATTTTTAAGAAGGTCCCCAAAAGCAATATCATGAGAAATTGTTCCATCGTAGAAAAAAACCGCAATTTTTTTTCCAGAAGGCAATTGAACCAAGTAGGGTCTCTTAGGATCAATATTTCCCTCGCTCACATCGATCCAGTCTCTCTCTCCAATTTTTCTGATTTGACGGGCTTGGTTCGGAGAAAGAATCGTGAATTTAATGTCTTTCTGGGCTAAAATCTCCAGGGTTTCAAGGTCTACGGCCGTCTCTGGAAGCCACATTCCCTCGGGCTCCCTCTTGAAACGAAATCTGAAATCCTGGATGCCCCAAGAAACTTGAGTATGCTTGTCATGGGAATTAGCAAGGGGCATAATCATGTGATTGTAAACCTGAGCGATGGCTGACCCATGTCCAGAAAATCTTAGTTGACTTTGTTTGTCTGCTTCCAGGATAGAAGCATATATTTCTGGTTCGTGTTTTTCCATCCAGGATAGTAGAGTAGGACCGAAGTTGAAGCTTAACTGGGAATAATTATTTACGATATTGATGATGTTTTTATTCTCGTCAAGAATCCGGGCTGCCGAGTTCGGAGCATAACATTCGACGGAAATCCGTTCATTCCAATCATGAAAGGGGTAGGCAGAATCCTGGATTTCGACCTCTCCAAACCAAGGATTCTCTCTCGGAGGCTGATAGAAATGACCGTGGATACAGATGTACGGCTTCATCAACAAGAAAAGCTTTTTCTCTTACTTCCCTCGCTCGGTTTCTGTGAGGAAGACATATGTCTTCGCTGCTTTGGTTTGATACTCGATCTTATTCTCACGGGCCAGCCATCCGAGACCCTGATAAACAATAGTCGATTTCTCCTCTAAAAGCTTGGGAAGCTGAGCGACATTCACCTCTCCCTGATTTCTTAGAATTCTCCAGATTTCTCCTGCAGTTTCTCCGATTTTATCTCTCATGGATTTCTCCTTTCTTCATTCTAATTCTCGTTGCTGACATAATCAACGAAGTATCATAAACCCTTCGTTATCGATTATATCACATCTTCAATATTCCTATAAAGAGAATATTCTACAGAGTAAACATCCTTTTTTTTCCCGATAGTTTCTTTTTAAATCAGGCATGCAGCAACCGCAGGCGAGCGGGACATCGCGAGCAGAGCATGGCTTTGAATCAGCTGGTCTGACTGTCCTAGGAGTCCTGTTTAAAAACAAGAACACTTAAAGGAGGAAGAGTCAGGGAGATAGAATATTCTCCTTTATGAAACGGAATCGGTTTAGCTTCTACGCCTCCTAAATTGCCCTGGCCACTTCCCCCGTATTCCTTCCCATCACTGTTCAAAATTTCCTTCCAGAACCCACCTGATGGGACTCCAATTTTATAACTCGAGCGAACCTCGGGAGTAAAGTTGCATACAACAAGAACATGATCCTTTGACGTCTTCCCCTTCCTTGTATAGCTGATAATGCTCTTTTCCCAATCTCTGAAATCGTTCCATTCGAATCCAACCTGTTCAAAATCTAGCTCATAGAGAGCGGGAGTACTTCTGTAGAAATGGTTGAGATCTTTGATCCATTTCTGCACGCCCTGATGAGCAGGGTATTCAAGAAGATGCCAGTCCAGACTTTCCTCGTGGACCCACTCCCGACGCTGCCCGAACTCAGCACCCATGAACAGTAATTTTTTTCCTGGGTGAGTGTACATGAATCCCAGGAGGAGACGCAGATTGGCAAATTTCTGCCAGTCATCTCCAGGCATCTTTCCCAACAGAGATCTTTTTCCATATACAACTTCATCATGAGAAAGAGGGAGGATGAAATTTTCGAAAAAGGCATACCATATGCTGAATGTCAATTGATTATGGTGATGTTTACGGTGTACAGGATCTCTTGAAATATACTCGAGCGTATCATACATCCAACCCATGTTCCATTTCATACCGAATCCAAGGCCGCCTAAATAAACAGGACGAGTCACCATGGGCCAAGCTGTGGATTCCTCAGCTATTGTCTGGATATCAGGAAAATTCCCGTACACTGCCTCATTCAACCTTTTCAAGAAGGTGATGGCTTCGATGTTCTCACGTCCGCCATACTCATTCGGGATCCACTCACCATCCTTTCTCGAATAGTCCAGATACAACATTGAAGCGACTGCATCCAAGCGGAAACCATCCACATGATATTTATCCAACCAGAAGAACACATTGCTTATCAGAAAATTCCGCACCTCACTCCTGCCATAGTTGAAGATATGACTCTTCCAATCCGGATGGAATCCTTTTCTCGGATCTTCATGTTCATAAAGGTGGGTTCCGTCGAAATAAACCAGGCCATGTTCATCTGAAGGGAAATGGGACGGCACCCAATCCAGGATGATCCCTATACCATTCTGATGCAGCTGATCAATCAGATACATGAAATCTTGAGGGGTCCCATAGCGGCTCGTGGGTGCAAAGTACCCGACAATTTGGTATCCCCACGAGCCGTAGAATGGATGTTCCATCACGGGTAAAAACTCCACGTGTGTGAAGCCCATGTCTTTGACGTATTCAATGAGAAGAGGTGCGATATCCCTGTATGTCAGATACTGATTCCTCTTATCAGGTGACCTTCGCCACGATCCCAGATGGATCTCATAAACCGATAGAGGAGCACGGAGATCATTGTGCTTTTTGCGGTTCATCATCCATTCTTCGTCTCCCCACTTATAATCAAGATCCCAGACGACAGTCGCTGTATGGGGGGAAATCTCCCACAAGAATCCAAAGGGATCTCCTTTATCTACCTTATATTTGCGGTACTTCGAAACGATATGAAATTTATAAAGGGTACCTTTTGCTATCCCGGGGATAAATCCTTCCCATATCCCGGAACCGTCCCATCTGACAGCTAACGGATGCTCCCCAGGCTTCCAACCGTTGAAATCTCCGACCACAGACACATTCTTGGCGTTAGGAGCCCATAATGCAAAATGTGTTCCTATCTTGCCTTCAATGGCAAGGATATGAGCCCCAAGCTTATCATACAGTTTGAAAAAATTTCCTTCTTTGAAAAGATGGATATCGTATTCACTGATAAGGGTGGGACCACGGACTACATTTCCAGATTTCATTTTAGACATTGTCTTTGACTCATCACTTTTCCTTGAGGATGTGCGACATTCCTATCAGCCTCTAAGTTCGTGCGAGGACTTTCTTGTAGATCTCCTCATACTTTTGGGCGGATTTGCCCCATGAAAAGTCTTCATTCATAGCATTTGCCATAAGCTTGGTCCAAAGTAGTTTGTTTTTATATATATAAATGGCCCTTTTAACCGCCTTTATCAGATCAGAGGAGGAGTAAGGCTTAAACTTGAAGCCGTTTCCCTTCTGAGCTTCAGGATTGAATTCCCTTATGGTATCGTCCAATCCACCAGTGGCCCTGACGATAGGGATAGTTCCATACTTGAGGCTGTACATCTGATTCAGCCCACACGGTTCGTATTTTGACGGCATCAGAAACATGTCTGAACCAGCCTCGATCTTATGAGCTAAGACATTATCAAAGGCAATTTTCACCCCAAGTCGGTTGGCATATTTCTTTCCGAGTGCCGTGAATTGTTTCTCGTATTTTGCATCTCCTGTCCCCAGGATAACCAAATAAAGACCCAACTTCATAAGATTATCCAGGGCTTCAGCCAGAATATCAAAACCTTTCTGATCTGCCAGCCGACTAATCATCCCGATGACCGGAAATTCATCGGATCCCCTTAACTTAAAAATCGACAGCAGTTCCTCCTTGCATCTTTTCTTCCCTGAGAGGTCCTTCACATCGTAGTTGGAAGTGATGTGGGGATCGGTCTTGGGATTCCACGATGCGTAGTCGACGCCGTTCAAGATCCCATAGATGTCCACGCTTCTATCCTTCAGCACGCCTTCCAATCCATATCCATACTCTGGAGTCTGGATCTCTTGTGCATACTTTCGACTCACGGTCGTGATCGCATCGGAAAACAAAATGCCGCCTTTCATAAAGTTCATCTTTCCATAGTATTCAAGGCCCTTCATCGAAAACAGTTCCAATGGAAATCCACTGACCGATAGGATTTCCTTCGGAAAAACGCCCTGATAGGCTAGATTATGGATGGTGAAAACAGAAGAGGCTTGTTGGAAAGAGGGATTTTTTTTGTACAAGCTCCTTAAATAAACCGGGATAAGACTGGTTTGCCAGTCATGACAGTGGATAATATCCGGCTGAAATTCGAGTGACTGACAGAGTTCCAAGACGCTCCGACTGAAGAAAATAAACCTTTCAGGATTATCAAAATAATCTCCTTGGGAAGTCCCATAGAGACCACTCCTGTCAAAAAATTCCTCACGCTGGATGAAGTAGACCGGGATATCCTTTCCAGTTTTTGCAGCAAAAGCCTGAGTCTCCAAATTTTGCCCTCGAAATGGAACGGATAGGGATTTTTCAACCTGTTTGATATCATGTTCCCCTTCTCTGACCCATCTGTACAGGGGCATGACGATGACCACCTGATGTCCTAACATTTCTAAGGCTTGGGGTAATGAGCCAGACACATCAGCTAATCCCCCGGTCTTAGCAAAAGGAGTAACTTCGGAGGAAACGAACAGTATCTTTAAGTTTTTCATGATTTGATTCCTCTAAAATCCGTTCACTTCTTATCCCAGATTTTTAAAAGGTAGGGTTTCGACTCCTCGAAAATTTGGGCCTGTTCGTCTATGATCTTTTCGGCTTCTGTTGTTGTCATATCCTTTGTCCTGTTGATAAAAGAAGCGACACGAGCATAATAGAGAGGCCGCATAATCTCCACCAGTTTTCCTCTATCCCTTTTCCATTTATGGAAAGTGGCCGCAAAATCGTAAACAATCTTTGCCCAATCCTCGATGGGCATCAGAAAATGCTCGTTCTTTCTCTTCCTGGTTAAGGATTGAAGAACCGAGAAGCTTTTTGGATTGATAATCTTTTCCCAAAGCACGGATAAATTTTTAAATCCTTCTCTGAAGTTCTCGATCATGCCTAGAAGGTCCACGGCGAAGGATTTAGGTTCTTCCTGGTTGGGAATCCCATATGTAGGGATGGGCTCACTTCCTCGGATGTCTCTCCATTTATCTGCATTGTTCTCCATCAGATCAAATATCGGATAAACAACCTGTCTGAACATCGGTCCAAGGTTTTCCAACGGATCTTTAGCATCATGAACTTTAGTTCCCAGATAGGCCTGGGAGATGGACTGGTCTGCTATGATAGCGGAGGTTGTCATCCAGATATCTATCCCGAATCGAGCGATATCGGTCATCCAAATATCTTCCTCACAATTAAAGTAAAAATCGATCATTTTGTTTGAAAGTCCGAAATCACCGCCGATCGGCTGACGGACGCGTTTTCCATACAGAGCCCGGGTTAGGTTATAAGCGATGTTGTTGGTTATGGTCGCATCGTATTTATAACGGAAATAAACAGGCGCAACGAAGTCGTGGCCATGATTCAGGACAGGATCGGCCAAAGATTTTACCCATTCTGGCTTTATACTCCTAAGGTCAGAATCGAACAACAGACAGGCTCTTGCCTCCAAAAAGGAACCGGCCTCAAAAATCATACGTAGAGCACTTCCCTTCCCTGGAATTCCCCGATAGATGGCAACGATCTTTTCAATGAAAGGATAGACCATTTTTTCTTTGGCTATCTCTCTCGAGTCATCTGTCGATCCTCCATCAGAGATGATAATAAGGGCCCTGAGATCAGGATAATACTGGGCAATTCCTTGACTCACCATATCAATCACATGCTCGATGGTCGAATCGTTGTTGAAACAGGGAATCCCCACGACCAAATCGACATGATCGATCTTTTCCAAACGCCTGTTGGCCCATGCTCGCAATGCTGTATGGAATTTCATTTTTTCTCCTGAAACATATTTTACCATTCTAATCCGAAATTTGCTTTATTGCAAAAAGCAGAGCATAAATGGATGAAGCATTTAAGTTGATTGTTTCTGCTGGATACTCAAACCTCCGGATGGGTTGATTGCGGGAAGAATGAATGAGGAAGATTATTTTAAGGATAAGGATCGTTGGCTAAATGGAACATGTAGTCCGGGTCCACAAATGGCTCATCATTTCGGTGCTTCTCCATCAAGTCAATTTTCTTCTTTAGAAGCTGGGGAAAATTCTCTCCGTGTATAAAAGCTGTCTCCTCAGCATCAGAGATAATCATCCACTCCACCCGAGCCGTTTCCCAGAGTTCTAAAAGTTCCCGGCAATTCTGAATCTCTTGCTTCATCATGGCATCCAAAAGTCTGCGGCAATCGGCTCTGCTTCCAGGATCTGTAGAATCCAAATATTCATGGACTGCGTATATCCAGACTGCCGTGTTGCGCAGAGTCGCATACAGACAACGCAAGGCTCTGGCACGATGATACTGGTCTTGGAATACCGCTCCGGCTTTCTTATCCCCTGAGTTCAGCGTTTCATCCATCTTTCTGTAGAAGAGCTCGATCGCAGAGCCTATAGGATTCCAGACATTCTCATCTATCCGGGTGAAAGCTTTCTGAGCGTACTCCTTTGTGATGAGGTCAAAAAGCACATCCTTTGCCAAATCCACCTTGTTTGGATTATGGACAGATGTGCACATGAATCGCTCATAGTAAGCTCTTTTTTTCTCAGGAATTCTTCCGATGTCAGGGACCAGGGGGCGCACGAGGAGCCTCTGCCAGACAACTCCATAATGGGAGTAGATAGAGAGGGGGACAAAGCTGCGAATCGCCTGCTCTATAAGCTTCCATCCCTTCGCCAAATCGTCGGCATGCTCATCTCCAGCATAATTTAGGGCAATATCAAACACAGCTTTATCGATATCCAGCGACGAGTCAAGCTGGAAGCACCGGAAGATCTCCTGATTAACGGCAAAGGGAACCTTATCGGGGGGATGAATTCCTCCGATATGGGCTAAGTTAGGGATTCCAAGTCTCGATGCTGCTTGCAGCTTCTCGCAGGTCAGCCAAGGGAAGGGGATTCCTAGGAGAGGTTCATGATTGGTATGGGACCCGAAGGAATGATAGAAATAACTCCGGCTGTTTCTCGATCCGAGCTCTTCCATCGGCTCTTTTTCTTTTTCGTGTAGCGAGTTGTGAAGGGCAGATCCCAGAACTTTGAGATCTCGATATTGTGGATGGGGATAGTTGGATTCCCAACCCTTGACCAGTAATGAACTCACTTCTACATCGATTCGATCTTCGAGCTGCGGCCAGAGATAGGAATTTTCTCCATAAAAAGATTCCAAACGTGTGATCACACGAAAGTCAGGATTTATGCGGGATCCAGCGTCACGGAGAAGCCTGAAAAATTGAATGATATTCGATGCTGCAGCTTTAGCAATTTCCTCGTCGTCTTTCCACTCTCGAATCAGATAGGCACCTCCATTTCTCCCCACATAAAGCGACTTGGTATGTTCAAAACCAGCGCCGCTGTCATTGCTCCAGATTGCCAGAAAGCCCAATTCTGGAACCTCGGTCATCAGATTTGTCAAAAGCTCTGCGTAATGCTTCTGGACAAGAGGATGAACGATAGAAAGATTGTAACGAGGCTTAAAACTTCGAAAGGGATGATCTACCCTCGCTCCTCGGAGTGTAGGGTATTTTTCAAACAAAGATTCTGGGACCGAGCGGGGCTCGAAACAGAGAAGACCGGGTACAAGACCAAATTTCAAAGCTAGCCGAGAATTCTCTTTAAGCTGCTCGAGATTCGCCCAGAGGTACTCCTGAGGGAAGATTCCCCTGTTCAATCGGCTGGACGCAAACTGGTCGAGGGCGGGACAGTAAGTGTAAAAATCTGGATAGAACTCCCCCTTAACCCCTTTTTCATAAGGAGAAGGAAAGGCGAGTGCATTAACCTCTACATGGGAGAATCCAAGGCGGGCGTATTCCCGTATGTATCTCTCGCGGTCCAGACCCCGTAAGAGACGGGCATATTGAGTGAGGAAAAGATCAAATGTCGATTTTTCGACAGAAAAACTGATCGGCCGGACCCATGGCTGTAAATCGGATTGATCCCGATCAGCCAGGTTTTCAACAAGGAAGGAGAAGGCAGTGTACAGATAATAAGGTTTCGAACTTAAAAGCCAAAGGCATTGATTTTCATCTACATTGATCAGTACCCAATCTCCTCCAGAAGGTATTTCGATCTTCGGGAGAGGCAATCGTTCTCCAATTTGTCTCGTAACTACAGCCACAACCATCACACCCTTCTCTGATTTGAACTCTGAGCTGTCCACCCTCTTATAATCAGCTGCAAGACCATTCCGCCTTCCCATTTCCTCGGCAACTGTTACCTCAACCGGATATCCTGTTTCCGGTATCCTCACCTGTGTCACTTGCTGCAAAATTTCACAGACCTTCATTCTCTCCTCCTTTCCACGATTCGTTCCTTCCCACTCGGCTAATCCCGAACTTTAAGTCCTGAAATGATTCCTAAGGCGTCAGAAATCCATAAATCCTCGTTCACGCAGAGCAAGATAAGCGGCACCAAACACGCCGGCTGAATCTCCCAATCGCGCCTTGATAATAGGAATGTTCTTTCTCGGAACGCCAAAAAAACATCTCTCCATATGCGGCGGGACTTTCTCATACCACAACGGGATATTCGAAACCCCACCCCCCAGAATGATGGCTTCTAAATCAAGCGCATTGATGGTGTTGGCGAAAAAGACGCCCATAATCCTGCAACTCTCATCAAAAAACTGATGGGCCTGAGAATCTCCGTTCTTATAGAGGCGATAGATTTCTTCAAGATCCAGTCTTTTCCCGGTTAGCTCATGATATCTACGACTGTGACTGGGTCCAGAAAGATAAGCTTCAACGCATCCTTTCGATCCACACTCACAGGATCTCCCATTCAAATCGATGGAGGTGTGGCCGATCTCCCCTGCCCCACCTTTAGACCCTCTATACAGTTTATTGTTCAGAATCAAACCACATCCAACGCCCGTGCCAAGGATTACCGCCATGACATACCGGTATCTTCCATCGCAACTGGCAAAAAACTCGGCCAATGCAAGACAATTGGCATCATTTTCTACGATAAGGGGGACATTTAACCGCCCCCTTAGCCGCTGGATGAGACCAGGAGCTTCATACACAGGAGTGTGAGGCGCACCATACAGGCGGTCTTCTGAGGGGACATACGTTCCTGGCGTCCCCATCCCCACAGCTGCATAAGATCTTCCCCCACAGACTTTTTCGATAACAGCTTCGATATTCTGGATTACACGATCGTGGCCTCTGGATGCTTCGGAGAAAATCCTATGACGGGCTAAAAGATTCCTTTCAGAATCCAGAAGACAGGCTTCCACTTTGGTTCCTCCAAGATCAATCCCGACGACACATTCTTTCACCATCAAGCTTTCCTTCCTGTCTGACTCAGGGAATTCCACGTCTCGAAAACCGTGAAAATGTTCTCTGGTTTTGCCTCCAGTCCGAATTCGCATTGAGCAATGATACCGCCATCTGCATATAAGTGGAGCCACACTTCGTGCACCGCCTGTCGGATTTCTAGATAAGTGCCATGGGGAAGGAGGGTTTGTCTATCGATCTCTCCCCAGAAGGTGATTTTCCCACGAAAGCGCTCGCCGAGTTCCTTCACTCCCATACAAAATATTTGAGCATTGATGGCATCCACACCTACCTCAATCAGGTCTTGAATGATTTCTGTGATGTACCCATCTGAATGCATGAAGACGTACTTTCCATAGTGTCGGGCGATCTCTGCATATTCTCTGTACATGGGGAGAAATATACTACGGAATATCTCGGGTGAGGCAATCAAGCCCTTCTGGGTCCCCCAATCATCCATCAAGGCAATGGCATCCACGTCTGTCTGAGCCCAGAGTTCCACTTCTTTGACATAGTGTTGATGAATCTTATCCAGAAGCTCGAAGAGTTCGTGAGGCTGTTCTAAGAGATCGATCAGGGCCTGCTCCATAGTCCGGATGAACTGGAATCTCTCGAATGGCCGCACCACCGATCCCATAAGAACAAACTGTCCGGTTTCCTTACAAAAGGCATTTACGGATTCCCTGTCGAGACTGAGAGTGGCATCAGGAGGTCTGAATCGATGCAGGTCCTTCCAGTCTTTCACCAGAGGCGTCTGGACAATACCGATGACACCGTCAAGAGGATTGGTAAAGAGGCATCCCCATTCATCGAGGTACGTACCTTTCCGACATCTTCCTCCCCACGTTTCCAGAGATTTGAAATAAACAGTCGGGGCCATGATCATATCATCGGGAAAAATTTCGTGAAGGCTCTGAACCTCGGCTGGATAGTTTTCTTCAGCCCAGGGAAGTATGCTTTTGTGACGGGGAATTCTCTCCGGTGAGTCGAAGTTCAAGGTTTTTTCGACGAGTCGGCGTGAATCCATATTATTCCATTTCTTTATCAACTGTAGCCTGTACGATGGGTGGTTCTCCGCCTGGGAAATGCCGGTAATTTTCAAGGTTGACTCGTTTACCGGCACAGGCCCATGAAAGCTTAGCTTCGCTCGGCAGAATTCCTTTTACATAACAATCATACAGTTCTCGATCGAGCCCTTTGCCAAACCATCTTCTTTCATCGGCATCGCGATGGATCAGCGATTCTGGCAGTGTCCTGATCTCCGGCGCTGATTCCTGCATCCCATTCATGCACAGTGTCTGAGCCAGGGCAGCTTCAGGTCCACACAAGATTGGCTTTGGATCTCGCACAGCAGCCACAGCTTCAAAAAGCTTGTAAAGAGGGTGCTCTGATTCAGGATCTCCATAGAGGCTTTCATTGCCCTTCCGATCCCGAGCAACAATCACATCGATCGTCTCTCCATACGTCACTGTAGCTTCTTCGAACTCTAAGGAAAACATCGGGCCTCTGCTTGCGGAAACTGCATGAGAGGCATAATAAAGCAGCTCCATGCCCTCCTTCGTATGAGCCCGGCAGGCCACAGTATCATAATTTTCGATCGGATACACTCTGTAAAGTTCAGCTTTTACCTCAAGAGGCATTGCACTCCTGTCTGGACGCTCACCCAGAATGTAGAAAAGATTATGGAGGAAATGCGCCATCGCATTGTTTGCCGGACTGTCTAGGACCCATTTGTCCTTGACTTTTATTCTTCCGGCCCAATCATTCCGCTGATAGTAAGCCTCGTGTCTCGGCCAAAAACAGAGCGTTCTGAGACGAATGGGCTTGCCAAACCTTCCGCTGAGGACGTCCTCCTTGAGAGCTTGAATAGCTTTGGAGTAGGACCACTGATAACCAATCATCACCCACCGGGAAGAGATGTCCTTCGTTCGAATCAAATGCTGCGCTTCCTGTATTGTTGCTCCTATAGGCTTTTCACATATCACATAACTTCCGTTTTCAAGTGCTTCGCAAGCTTGAGGCACATGATGGTGAATTGGAGAGCAGATCACCACAAGATCGGCAGACCGTCCAGATTCATAGAATGTTTGAAGATGTGCAAGAAGCGGAATGCTCCGTTGTTTCAAATCAAGACTAATCTCTGAATCTTTTAGATAGGGGTCAATGACTGCAGAAATTTGTGTTTCCTTGGGGGAAAATTCATTATACAGGGCTTGAAGATAAGACTGTCCCATTCCTCCGACTCCGACCAGAACCAAAGAAACAGGTCTCTCCACTCCGCTCTTTTTCTCAGTATTCATTTCTACAAATCAGAAGAGCAAGATATTGTCCTTTACTATCCTCGTCCTGATTTAAATAACAATCCTTGTTTTCCGAGCTTCCTCTCCATCAGGTCGACCTCAAACACTTCCTTTGTTTCCAGATCTACAGCCAGTGATTTCAGTTCAAAGCTGTCGAGGGAAACATCAAAATCCAGGGATAAACTCGAGATCGAGACGCGAGTCTCCCTTTTTTTGCCGGAAGGTTCAAACAGCCGAAGTATGAGCCATTTTTTCTGCTCACTCAATTTCACTGCTGTGGCCTGAATCACTCTGTCGCTCAAAACAAGAGCTGGGATTGTCTCCTTCCCCCCGCCAGATGGAAAACAACAAAGGGCAAGAGGCATTTCGTTCTTGGCGGAAGATTCTCGATCGACGACATCTAGGCGCTCAGAGGCTTTACCTCCGTTTATCCAGAAGCGAAAAACTCGCTCCCCCTGGTCCATACGAGGAATGAATCGATCTTGGAAATCAAGAGACCAAGATTTTCCCGTGTCCGCAGCATAGGCCGGGGAGCGAAGGAGAGAAAGGCGTATTTCCCCATTCTTGAAGTCAAATCCGTAAGTCCTGTCGTTGATAACGGTCAAAGCGTGCCTCTTATCCGAGGAAATCACTCCTGTCCACTTTTGGGCCACCAATTCGTCATTCGTTCTTTTGAAATCCTCGACACCATAGGCAACCTGCCCCTTACAAGAACCATCACGAAACTTTGTCGGAATGGCCAATTTCAACATCCGGTCCTTTTCGTTCCAAAACACTCGGACTTCGACTTCGAATTCACTCCCTCTCTTTGGGAATTTGTACCTTTGACATATAAAGGATTGATTATAAATGAATAAGGCCTCTACCACTGTCCGGACAGGTCCATCTTCGATGACCCGCACAGGCACAAGTCTGGGGACCGAAACTCCCGCGAATCGAGCACTTTCTCCCTCTGTCATCAGGGAGAATTTACCTTCATAGTCTCTAAAAGATCTCACCTTCATTCCCCAGGAATCAGGATAGTCCTCTAAAACCAACGTCTGAAACGCCCGGGCCTGGAGAATATCCACTCCCTTCACTCTGTAGTATTCTATCAATCCTGTTGTCGTTCGAATGGCAATCTCAGCATTGCTCGAACGCAGCACCAACAAGGGTTTTTCTCGTCTTGGCAAATCTGATTTGCCGGTCATTTTTTTTAATCGGCAAATAAAACGGTTCATCTGTGATGGATTCAAATTGGCCTCGAACACCACCCTTTTTCTCCACTCTACAGAAAGAGTACTTTTTTCCTTCTCGAACTGGGAAGGAACTTTCCGTCCCTGACTGTTCCTCACCTCGGGGGCCCATATGAATTTGGGATCAAAAAACGGCTCATGGGGCTGGAACTCACAGATAACGGTCTGTTTTACGGGATATGGATGGGGATTGTACACAAAAATCGGATATTCTCCCTCCGATGCAATCGGCTGGTCCGCAAGTAAGAAAAAAAAGATCTTTGTTTGCAGCCGGGAAAGAATGTCCAAGCCATGACTCAATCTTTGCTGGGCATAGTCTTCCACTTCTGGAATGGCAGAGCCAGGCAGGATATCGTGGAACTCACAGAAAAGGAGATCTTCCAAAGCCTCTTTGAGTTCGGCTCGTGGATAGGAAAGCAGACCCTGCAGAGTCGCATGCACGGCCATTTTCTCTGTCATATAGAACATATTTTCCAGAGTGCGGTGTTTTTTCTTCACTGCAGCCATAGAAGTGTAACAGCCCACAGCCCAAGGATTGAGGTCCTCTTTATGCCGCGGCAGAGTATTTTGGATTTTATTCAGTTCCGCAAAATAATCCTCCGGAATGCCGTGACGAATACTCCAGCCTTCTTTGCTGTTCATCAATCTTCGCAACTGCCTGAGATCCTCTCGGGAAGGACCTCCTCCATGATTTCCGATGCCCCAGAGCAGAATTCCTATCGACCGCTCAGGATTATCCGCCATCCACTTTTTGACTCTCAGTGCTGCTTGACCCTTTTGGGAGTTATAGTGCTCGCTGGCCCTGTGAGCGAGAATTTTGCAACCATCGTACCCCTGCCATATAAAATCATTCGAAGGGAGAGAGAGCCACTCTTGGTCAGGGCGGCAGAAGAGATAGGATGTGTAGCCGGACTTCTTCAGAATCTGTACCAGCCCCCGTGTGTGGCCAAAAGGATCAAAATTGATGGCGGTCTCAGGCTCCACTCCGAATTTTTTTTTAAAATAAATCTTTCCTGATAAGATTTGCCGGATAAAAGACTCTCCCGCGGGCATATTACAATCCGGCTGCACATACCATCCTCCCATGATGTACCATTTTTTCTTCTTGACCAGCTCCTGGATCTTTACAAACAGCTCTGGTTCATACTCCTCAATCCACTGGTAGAGGAGGGCTTCATTGTGGCAGAAGACAAATTCATCAAATTCTTCACACAGCTGGGCAGCTGTACGAAAGGTGGACAGCGCTTCTGCCGCTCCTTCTTCCCATTTCCATAGCCACACGGGATCCAAATGTGCGTTGCAGATTAAAAACAGACGTTTTTCTTTCATGGAACCCTCCTTAATTTTTGCTCCGCCCATGTTTGTGTGGATTCATTATAATAAGGATTTCAAGAAATGCAAATACTAAATGCCCTCTGGAAGTCTCCGAATATCTGTGGCTGACTCCTCGCTCACAGCCGATCGTTCATGGAACTAAAGATCTCTCATCACAGTCTCTCTTTCGCCAGCCGATCAGGGTCCATGATCAAGAGTCCGAAAAGTCCTCTTGGATTTAAGGTTTGAAGGCTCTGCTCCTGTATCTTTTCATCAATGCCACAAGCCATCGGTGAAGCGGATAGATGGGTTGAAACTTTTCGAAGCAGTAGGTCACGAATTTTTTGGAATAGAACTCTTCAGGAATAGACGCCTCATACCCGACATGCAGACCCTTATGGAGGAGAAGCTCGGCATTGGGATGGGAAGGATCATAGCCTGAAGGAACACGCTTGTAATGCTTGCCTCCG
>Ga0209635_10001019_pt1 | contig 20444 bp, 22 predicted proteins | sample DeeMarSWOR230_32_FD_187463 | JGI IMG/M metagenome (GOLD analysis project Ga0209635, IMG submission 187463) | Marine sediment microbial communities from White Oak River estuary, North Carolina - WOR-2-30_32 (SPAdes) (version 2) | ecosystem: Environmental > Aquatic > Marine > Intertidal zone >...
CCTGTAGTTCTAAACGGCAGGCGAAATCCTTTATACTTTTCCTACCGTGTGCTTGGCTTCTCCTTCGGTTAGGTTGGAGGTCCGTGTGACGTCCATTTTGGGGTTTTGGCGTTGGGAATGGAGTCTGCTCGTGGGATGTAGGGTTTAATGTCGATTATTGGGGAGTCTTCCATAGCGTCTAATCCTCGTACATAGAGGGTGCAGTCTTGGATTTTCACAAGTTGGGTGACGCATAGGGCGATGGGGTTTGGTCGCGTCGGGCTTCTTGAGGCGAAGACGCCTACGGGTGAAGTGTGGAGATGTCTTCTCGGAGTGACCTTGAGAACGCGCCTTTCGTCTTCTTTGTCTCGCAGGTGACACCAGTAGAGGATAATCACGTGCGAGAAATTGTCAAGTTTGTGCAGGCCTTCGCAGAATTCGGGAAAGATTTTGACTCTTGATGTTTCGCCTGAACCTTCCACGATACCAATGAACGTCAGTTTAGCTTTCTCAGTCACGCAAATCGCAACCTTTTTACAAAAAACTAGGCAATCGCGCATTTAATATTAATCTGCTCCGTGCGCCGCTGGTCAATCAGTGGGGAATTTTCACGTTGATGGCATACTAAGATTTCGGGAGACGCTATACCAAAGAAGCTCGTAGGAACTCTGCTAGCATCTGCGGGGTTTGAAAAAGCAGGAAAAGAAGAATTTGCACATTGGATTGAAGGAAAATGAAAGGAAATATTGAGAGAATTGAAGCAAACGTCTAGCTACTAGATAGAATCTAATATCGAGATCTTCTCGATCGCCTTCTCTTTGACCAACAATCTCGGCAGTAAACTGGCCTGCTAGGATCCGGTTTGAACGGAACTTCACATTCTTCACCGCAATCGGCGCAGACTGCTTTATGCATCTCTCGGGATTCTCTATACGACACGCGAACTGCACCTCCTATCATAGTCACTGAAGAACTAGCATTCTCTAGAATCTAATTCTTGCGTGTTGAACACGTTGACCAAATGCTGTATTTAAACTTATGGTAAAGCAATCGCGTGTTGTGCGCACGCATGAGTCTATTCTGCGTCTCTCTCATGCACCTACCGGACAAGCTCCCTCTTCTTCCACCGCAAATTCTTACTTCTACATTTCCTACACTTAGTTGCCGTAGAAGCATTCCTTACCCCACACTCCCTACAGATCTTCATGTAGAGCCTAGCCTTCTGAGCGATGGTCTTTTTGAGGGGATCAGTGATCGGCAAACGCAAACCCTACCCAGTGGACATATAGCTACCTAAACACAACATAGCCAATAAATATACTTTTACCTTCCCAGCTCATCAGCCAAAAGCTTAGCCACGTCACCAGGCCGCTTGGCTACACTGATGCCAGCAGCCTCAAATGCGCTAATCTTACTCTCAGCAGTCCCGGTAGCCCCCATTATAATGGCCCCAGCGTGTCCCATCCTCTTCCCTTTGGGAGCGGTCCTGCCAGCAACAAAGGCAACTAGAGGTTTGGAGAAGCCCTCAGTTGAAACACACTCAGCGGCCCGCTCCTCTGAATCTCCACCGATCTCGCCAATCAAAGCAACAGCTTTAGTGTCTTCATCTCGCTCAAACATCTTTAGGACGTCAACAAAACTTAGGCCAACAATCGGATCTCCACCCAAACCAACGCAGGTGGACTGCCCCAAACCAATCGAAGACAGCCCAGCAGCAATCTCATAGGTCAAGGTTCCACTCCTAGAAGCTATCCCCACACCGCCCCGCCTAAAGACATGCGCAGGCATAATCCCAAGCTTACACTCCTCCAAAGTGATCACGCCAGGCGTATTGGGACCGACAACCGTCACGCCCCACTGATTTGCTCGAGCCATGACCTGAATCGCATCTTTAACCGGAATATGCTCAGTGATGACCACGACGGTTTTCAATCCACTCTCCATAGCCTCAAAGGCCGCGTCGACGGCAAAGGGTGCAGGGACAAAGATGATAGAAGCATTTGCATCATGCCTATTCACCGCTTCTTCTACAGTGTCGTAAACCGGAACGCCGTGAATAGTCGTACCCCCTTTCCCAGGAGTCACGCCGGCAACAATTTCAGTTCCATAGTCGAGCATGAGCTTTGTATGAAAACTGCCCTGAGTTCCGGTTATACCTTGAACTACTGCCCTAGTCTTTTCGTCGACCAGAATCCCCAAATGTTACTCCCCGCTTTCCAGCAGCTCGACAACCCGTTTGGCCGCCGCTTCCATGCTGTCTAAGACAGGAACACCAACGTCTGTCAATATTCGCCTTCCCTCTTCTTCGTTTGTTCCTACAAGCCGTATGACCATTGGCTTGACAAAGCCCATTCGACGCTTGGCCTCTAAAATACCTCTAGCTATCTCATCGCACCGAGTGATTCCGCCAAGAATGTTGATGAAAACAACTTTGGCTTCAGGATCTGAAAAGACGATGTTTAAAGCAGCAGCCATCTTATCGGCTGAGGCGCCTCCACCAACATCAAGGAAGTTTGCAGGGTCGCCTCCGTAGGACTGAATCGTGTCCAGAGTAGCCATGACCAAGCCTGCACCGTTGCCGATTACACCTACATTCCCATCAAGTTTGACGTATGCTAACTCATTCTTGCGAGCCTCAAGCTCTTGGGGGCGCAGCTCACCTTCCTCCTCACCGATTATCCGCTCTTTGAAGTCGGGGTGTCTATAAAGCGCGCTGTCATCTATCAAGAGCCTTGCGTCGACTGCGACAAAACTTCCTTCAGGTGTTTCGACGAGAGGATTGATCTCGGTCAGCTCGGCGTCATAGTCCATCGCCATCTGGAACAGATTAACAAAGATCGTTGCGAGGCTCAGCATCTGCCTTCCTGAGTAGCCCAATCTCTTAGCAACCTGACGCGCATGATAAGGAAGGACCCCATACAATGGATCGATCAAGACCTTGACTATCTTCTCCGGCGTTGCGGCAGCAATTTCCTCTATCTCCATGCCACCTTCTGAGGAGGCGATGGCCACATATCTACGCTTTGAACGATCAACGGTCACACCAAGATACACCTCTTTCTTCACAGGAATTCTTTCTTCTACCAGAACGCTTCGAACAGTGACGCCTTTCATTTTCGTGTTTAACAGTTTCTTCGCTAATCGCTTTGCGTCCGATGGTGAGTTTGCGAAAAGGATTCCACCGGCTTTCCCTCGACCACCCACTAGAACCTGTGCCTTAACAACTAGAGGAGCCCCTAACTCTGTGGCTATCTTTCCAGCTTGTGCAGGTGATTTCGCCAAACTTCCACGAGGGGTTGCTATTCCATATTTGGAGAGTAGGCCCTTTGCTTCATACTCAAAGAGTTTCACATCTGTGACCCCTTTGCATCACTTTATGGTTTGGATGGTAATGTAGGACTTCGTGTCTTGCACGCCTTCTAAGGACGCGACTTCTCGTAAAGCTTCATCAAGTTTCTCTCGTTCAACGACGAGTACCATATCCATGTCACCCGCCACCCTAAAGATTCTTTGAATCGGAAACCCTGTGAGTCTTGTGTAGGTTTCACCTCTCTTTAGAGGGGAGACTTTAATAAAAACGAATGCTGGATTCACTGACACTCCTAATAGATTCAAGCCCGTCTCTGTAACATCTATGAACCCCCTACCAGTTCGAACGCATCCACGATTTCTAAGCTTGCGCAAATGAACGTTCAACGCTTGTCTGCTAATTCCAAGCTGTTCTGCCAGCTCACTCTGCTTCACCGAAAGAGTGTGGGTTGTAACAGGATTGCCTTTCGCATATAGCATCCGAAGCACTTGAAGCGGTCGTCCAGATAAGACTTCCTTGGTCATAGCCACACCTCGAGTTTAGTTAGCATTTGACAAAGTTAGAGTTTTCAGTTTACTATGTAATGTTTTTGGTTTCCTTAGTCGCCGCATGATTATACGCAACTGCAGATCAGAGGCGTCTTGTTCTCGCTTCAGCATTGACTCGTGGAATACTGGGTCCTAGAGGAAAACACCGTAATGTATTTATTTGCGGATAGAGGAGCATAGGAAGCCTTAATGAATATGAAAAACTAGGAGTGAGGCGGTGACATGTCAGAAAGCAACTCTGTGTTGATCGGGAGAAAGCCAGTAATGAACTACGTACTGGCTTGCATAACCCTCTTTCACGGCGGAGCAAACGAAGTAAACGTGAAGGCAAGAGGCAGAGCAATTAGCCGAGCAGTGGACGTTGTCGAGGTTGTCAGAAGACGATTCCTACCAGACGTAAAGGTAAGAAACGTAGGCATAGGCACAGAACAAATGGCACCCAGAGAAGAGGGTGGCTCGCCATCGAACGTCAGCACCATCGAAATAACCTTAGCGAAGTAGACGATTCTATATCCCTAAAGGCTCCGCCGCCCCTCCTTTATTTCAAAGGAGGACTTAGCAAGGGGTGAAAACGGTATTATGCAATTTCTGCCTAAAAAGCGGAATACTGTGTCCAAAGTGTCAAGCGAAAATTAAGTCAGGAGAGGTTGACGAGGTAGATTTAAGAGTTGCTCGCTCACTTTTGTCGCTGGAAAAAACTTACCCATCCCTGCAGGATGTTTATTTTCATAAGGCTGTCGAAGTGAACGATCTACTGGTTGTGATCGTCGAACGAGGCGATATGTCGCGCTTATTGGGTCACCGGGGAAAGATTGTTAGGACTCTAGGTGAAGAGACAGGGAAGAAGATCCGTGTCTTGGAACATGGGGTAGACTACCGGAAGTTTTTGGAAGATCTATTCGCGCCACTAAGCATTCTGACGATAAACACGATCTGGCTCCCTGATGGAACCACCGAGACACGGGTGATTCTGAGAAGACGAGGGAGAAGAAGCCCTCCAATCAAAGTTGACGCTCTCAAAGAGATTGCTCAAAAGGTCCGTGGGATAACGCTAAGAGTAGAATTTGCGAGATAGTAGACGGGTTCCGCATGACGACTGATCAATTGGAGAACTGGCGTAGAACTCATTATTCGAAGGACGTTAAGCCGGAATTGGATGGAGAAGAAGTCGTGGTTTTAGGCTGGGTTCTGGAAATCCGAGACTTGGGCGGTTTAAGATTTGTGGTGTTGCAGGATAAGGAAGGCCCCGTGCAGATAACCATCCCACGTGCGAGAGTCAGTGACGAGGTTGCCAAGAAGGCAGACGCCCTTCAGAGGCAATTCTGCATAGGCGTTAAGGGAACGATTAACAAGGCAAAGGAAGCCCCCAAAGGAGTTGAAGTCGTTCCAAACGAGATTCGAATATTGGGAACCGCACAACATCCTCTACCCTTAGACATTACAGGTCGCACCCCAGCCGAAATCGACGTGCGATTGAACGCGCGAATCCTTGATTTGCGCAGAGATGAAAACACAGCCATTTTTAGGATTCAACATGTGACCCTAGGGGCAATACGCAACTTTTTATCTAAGGAAGGTTTTCTGGAGGTACACACCCCAAGAATCATATCTTCTGCTACTGAAGGTGGAGCTGCTCTCTTTCCTGTGGATTACTTTGGACGTGAGGCTTTCTTGGCTCAGAGTCCTCAATTGTACAAAGAGCAGTTGGTCTTAGCCTTTGAGAAGGTTTTTGAGATAGGTTCGTTTTTCAGGGCGGAGGAGTCGCATACCCGTCGACACCTGAGCGAGTTTGACTCTGTTGACATTGAGAAAGCATTCGCAAACGCTAACGACGTGATGAAAGTTCTCGAAGAAATGACATGCTTCGTTTGCAGGACTGTGAAAGAAAGCTGCCAACAGGAGCTAGAAATTCTGAACCGCAAAGTCGAAGTGCCGAAAACTCCTTTCAAGCGATTTACCTACGATGAAATAATCAAAGAAGCGACAAAGGAGAACCCCAATTTACAGATTCCGTGGGGAGAAGACATTCCAACTGCCGGTTTCCGGACGCTGGGGAGACTACATCCATACTTCTACTTCATCACAGATTGGCCAACCAAATCAAAGGCGTTCTACATTAAGCCAAGGGACGCCAAGCCAGAGCTATGCGAAGGCTTCGACCTGATGTATCATTGGATAGAAATCGCTTCTGGCGGAACCCGCATCCACTCTAAAGACCTTCTAATCAAGAGACTAAAGGAGAAGGGTCTAAGCCCTGAGGCATTCAAATATCACTTGGAAGTTTTCGATTATGGCATGCCACCGCATGCTGGATGGGCAGTGGGCTTAGCGAGATTAATTATGGCTTTGACGGGAAAGAAGAACATACGTGAAGTAGTATTGTTTCCAAGAGACCGTTCGAGGCTAACACCTTAACCCATGCGGTGCAATCGAGTCTGTACATGCATCTTCTCTCATTAGATTCGCACACACCGCGGCGCATAAGCCTTTTTTCCCCGCCTCTCGCTAAATGATACAAGAGACGATGTGGTCCGTGGCCTTCTTGAAGAGGAGTTCAAGCGTAGTCTATTGGCTTGGCAACAGCCTATACCTAAACCTAACTAACAGATGCTCCAACAACTGCTATTTCTGCTTCAGGAAATTCAAAAAGGGTGTTAGAGAGTTTGACCTAAGATTACGCAAGGAACCATCCTCAAATGAAGTAATTCGGGAACTGCAAAAGGTTATAAACAGAAAAAACTGGGGTGAAGTTGTTTTCTGCGGCTTTGGCGAACCCTTGGAAAGGCTGGACTGCATTCTAGAGGTTACAAGATGGGTGAAGAGATATCACGGGAAAGTTGTCAGAGTGGACACCAATGGTCATGGATACTTGCTGAACAAGGGGAGGGAAGTAGTCAGGGAAATGAAGGAAGTTGGTGTAGATAAGGTGAGTGTAAGCTTAAACGCCCACGACAAAGCGGCGTACAATCAGATATGTAAACCCAAGGTTGAAAACGCCTTTGACAGGGTCTTGGAATTTGCTGAGAAAGCCAAAACGGCTAACTTAGACGTCGAGATAACTGCGGTAGCCATCCCTGAGGCGGATATTGCAAAGATTAAGGAGATTGCAGAAATAATGGAGGTTGGGTTTAGAGTTAGAGAGTACATCTCTTGCTTCTGGTAGAATGCCATGAAGCTCTTTCCTACGATTCTTCTTCCATAAACACATTCATGAGATTCACGATACGCTTGTCCTTCAGGCTATAGAAGACCCATTTTCCTTCACGCCTGTCCTTTACTAGACCTACGGCTTCTAGGATGCCTAGGTGATGTGATGCTGTGGGCTGGGTTAAATCTAGTGCCACCATAATTTCGCAGACACACATTTCTCGGATACTTAGAAGTGTCAAGATTTTCAGTCTTGTTGCATCAGAGAGCGCCTTGAATAATCGACTTTGCGTTTTCACCCTATTCTCGTCTGTTGTTTCGTGAACGAGTTGTCTTAGATCCGCAGCGTACTCTGAAACATCTTCAGCTGGGCAGATCCCTGACTTCACGAGACGCGCAAGTCTCTTGCTCACCCTTGGCTTCTGTTCAAGAATCATGATGTCATCATCTAACCTTCATATCAAAACATTTAAATATGTTTTGAGTACTTCGTCATATTAACGAACTTAAATATGTTGCTTCACTGGGCTGATTGAGAGGTCTCGGCGTGGTTGAAGATGGTCGCATGCTTGGTGTCTTTCAGAAGTATTTGGCAGCATGGGTTGTTCTATGCATAATATTGGGCCTGCTTCTAGCGCGATATTTTCCAGTTCTCAGCATCACAATCAACAACATGCAAATCGCGGGAATATCGATCCCTATTGGCATATGCTTATTTCTGATGATGTATCCGGCACTCTTGAATTTGCAGCTAGAAGAATTGAGAAAGCTGGTTCGCAATCCTAAGCCCATTGTCATCACGCTTGTTTCGAATTGGGTTTGGGCTCCATTAGTAACTGCCTTTCTAGCTTACTACTTTTTGGCTGGACAGAATCAGCTGATTGTATCCCTAATATTGTTGGGCTCCAGTCCATGCACAGCCATGGTTTTGGTGTGGGGGGTTCTCGCAGAGGGAAACCAAGAGCAGAACGTCATCAACACGAGTCTCAACACGATCACAATTATGTTCTTGTATGCTCCAATGGTCTCCCTATTGACTGGTATCCGGAATATTCCGATCGATAGGGTGGCCCTCATCATATCCGTGTTTGTTTTCATCGGGATTCCACTGGTTTTGGGCTATATCTCAAAGAAGTATATCACGCGTAGAAGGGGTGAAAAATGGTTCGCTGAGGTTTACAGACCAACGGTGGGGAAAATTGCGATAATCGCGCTTTTGACAACGCTAATTGTTCTATTCTCTCTGAATGGAAATGTCTTGATGCAACACCCAGAGGAAATGATACTCGTTTCCATACCGTTACTGTTAGGTTTCATCATAGTTGTTGGGCTTAACTTGTTCATTACTAAGTTTACAGGTCTCCGGTATAGAGAGGCAATAATATCAGTAATCATCGGCTCTTCCAGCCACTTCGAGATCGCCATAGCTACGGCTATTAGCCTTTATGGACTAGGCTCGCAAGCAGCACTAGGGACAACAATGGGTTTGTTCTGGGAGGTACCGATCATGCTAGGCCTAGTATATCTAGGCAAAGCGCTAAACCATAAAGGATTCTGGAAAAATGAATGACAGATGCAGACATCTTGAACCCGTGCGAGCCTAAAAAGCAAAGACAAGATTTGCTATGGCGGTTACCTTATACGCGCTTAAACCGTTACCAACTTCTTGTGCGCGTGTAGGAGAGGTGCAATCATGAAAGAGCGAATTCGGAGAGTCGCTGATTTTGTGTATGAGTACTTGATGAAGACTGGTGAGCACGAGTTAGATAACGTTTGGGGGCCTAAATATCGTTGGGAGCACACTCTGCGGGTTGCGTATTGGAGTTGGCGGTTGGCGAATGAGGAGAAAGGAAATGTTGAGAAATGCGTTATCGCAGCGTTGTTGCACGATGTTTCTCACTTTGCTTCAGAAGACTATCGTAAGCACGGGGACAGAAGCGCGGAAATAGCTCACGATTTCTTGTTAGAGGAGAGTTATCCTGATGGTTTCGTTGAGGATGTCGCCTACGCGGTCAGAAGCCATGTCGGAGAGCCTAATCCCAAAACTATGGAGGCAAAAATCTTGCAGGACGCCGACACCTTGGACAGGTTTGGAGCTTTCAGAATTCTGCTCTTCGGAAAAACAGCCGAGCTTTTAGATCTGGAAAAACTTAAGGAGAGAGTTCAATCCTTTTCGGAATATTTGGCGAAAGTTGAGAGCGGCGAGTTCGGCCCTATGTGGACTAAGACTGGCGAACGAAAACTGAAAGAGCTCATAAATATCTACAAGGCAGTTCTTAAGGGAGTTCTTGAGGAGTTAAGGCACACTGAAGCTCCGGACACCTACTTTGAAGGCTAGTTTTGCCAAAGAACCATAGAGCGTCGTAAGGCTTATTCTACAAATCGTGGATACTGTGGAAGCACAGACATGTATGCGATAAGAAGAGTCAGAGATATACTGGGGCTTGAAAGGAATATTCTGGTTCTTTGTGCCACTGCCATACTCTTGAATCTGGCGAATTCTATGTACGGCCCCTTCCTGTCGCCATATTTTCAAAGCGTAGGAGCGACTACCGAAGTCCTAGGTGTCATCTTTTCCATCATGGCGATCGCCAACGCACTAGTAATGCTCGCTGGAGGACATCTTGCTGATGTTTACGGAAGGAAGACGATCACTGTTCTAGGTAGCCTATTCATGGCAGTCTTCATTTTCCCATTATATTTCGTCGGGTTATGGTATCTAGCAGTAGTCTGCCTCATAATGGTCAACTTCGGGATGAATATCTACAGACCAGGGGCTTACGCATTAATCGTTGAGAGCTTACCTGCTGAAAAGAGAGCAACTGGATTTAGCTCTATGGGCTTCATTGCAGGGACAGGAGGAATTCTGGCTCCGACAATAGCAGGCTACTTAGCTCTTGGCGGAGACTATCGATTGATCTTTCTTTTAGCCTCAGTAGTCCTGTTCATAATGACGTTCGCGAGACAGCTCTTGCTGAGAGAGACGAAACGCGGGAAGCAGCAGACCGACCAAGAAGCGAGTGAGTCACCCTCAGAAGAGAAGCTAAGCTTTCTGGAGAGGCTGAGGCTGACCTGGAATTCTGGTGCAAGCACACGCGCGTATATTCTGTATAGTGTCGTTTCAAGCCTTTCAGGGTCTATTGTGGGTCCATATTTCCCACTTCTTTATCTAAACACCATTGGACTAGACCAGCTACAATATGGATGGTTAGTCTCAGCATCTTTAGCATGTTCGCTGATCACGCAGATTCCTGGCGGCAAAGTATCTGATAGATTTGGAAGAAAACCCCTCATGCTCTTAAGTATGGTTACAGGAACGTTAGCTACTCTTGCCATAACGCAAACCCGTGATTTCACACTTCTCCTCTTGATTGAAATTGTGTCGAGTACGGTTGGTGGATTGAGTTCGGGAGCTTTTTACACACTGCCGGCCGAGTTGGTTGAGAAGGAATACAGGGGCACTGCGTTGGGTGTGTTCGATTCGCTCGGTCGCACAGCGGGAGCTATTGGACCCCTCATGGGAAGTCTAATTGTAGCCAACTACTCTTTCGAGTTGTATCCACGATTTGTCTTCTATGCTTCAGTTCTTCTAAGCATTCCAAGTGTCATTGTTTTTGCGATCTTCGTTAGAGAGACTCTTCGTAAGAATGCACGCGTGGCTGTGGAGGAAAAGCCAACCCCTGACCAAGAGCCTTGAGCCTGTGGGAATGAGTTTTCATCTCGCATGACATGGATGATGCGCAAAGCGTTTTTAGAGCCTTCAGCATACAAACGTGTGGAGGATTAAAGGTGGGAATTAACCCTATTCTCAAGAAGTTGACGCCAATCGAAAAGGAGATATTCGATTTATGGAAAGAAGTGAGACCGAGTACAGCCTACACCCAAGGTCTCGGAGAATACGCTGGAAAGATACTGGTCCCTTCCGAAGAGAAGCTTACAGAGCTGAAGAAGAGATTAGAAGGTCTCAACAAGAAAACCAGAGACAGAGGGCACGTAAAATTCCTGAATTCACTCTTTTTAGAGATCGAGTTCTACGAGCCCTACAGAGTACCATCAGACGCAACGGATGGATTCTTCTACCATCTAGTTAAGGAAGGAATCAATGTAGAACACATGAAATCCCTTGCTTCACATACTTGTCTAGCCTTGAAGCAAGCGGGCACATGGCTGGCGAGAAAGAAATGGTCGATTGAGGTCAGGATACTTACCAAACAGAAGATAGACGGGCTCCGAGGGATTGTAAATACGATAAGAAGCGACACCGAAAATCAATCGCTTAAGCTTGAACTTGACAAAGTCTTGAAGGCAGCAGACGATTATCTCCACGCCTTTCCCGTTGAGGGAATTGAAGAAGGAGATTTCACCGAAGTCTTCCCAATCCTACAGAAACATGGCGGAGACGTAGGTCACGAAGCCATTTATCCGAAGATTCTGAAGGATCAATTTGACTATCCAGAGACCGCCGAAGAGATTGAGAAGAAGGGGCTCAAATGGCTGAAGATCTGGCAACCCGAGCTTAATGAGACGACGCGGAAGCTTGCCACAAAATATGGCGTTCCCTCCGAGGTTCAGAAGGTCCGCGAAGAAATTACCAAGAGACGGAGTGTACCGATTTCTCAAGTGCTCCAATTCGTAAAGAAGCTCAGAACGCTAGCGCAGAAGGTGTTCCACAAGAATATTGTTCGAATAACGCCTAAATATGACACAAGGATTATTGAGACCCCTCCGTATCTGGTCAACTTCATACCGAGCGGCGCGATGTCACCGCTTGACCAGGCAACCGACAAGCCCTTCAACCTTTTCTTCGTTACGACGGATGAGAAGCGTTCGCCAGCGACGAGCGTTCCCGATCTTGTGCAGCTGATTCTTCACGAGGAATACGGACATTGCGTCAATTTTTCCAATTCGTCTGTGGCGTTTGAAGCTGAGCCTGCACCACTCGACATACTGGACACCTACCTTTCCTACCCGATTACCGACGGCATCGCGTTCTACCGCGAACTCGAGTTCGTAAATCTACTCAAAACGTTGGTGAAACGTCGAGACCTTGACGCCGATGAGAAAGCATTTCTCAAAATGCTGAGGGGCGGTGAAGACGATGAAACGATGGTCTTAGAGAATGAATACGTCATGCTTCAATGGCGTATGGTGAGGTTTCTACGCGCGGTCTTCGATTCTCGAGTCAACATGGGAAAACAGAGTGTGGCGGACTTTGTCAAATGGGCGAGTAAAGAGACGGGGATAAGCGAGAAAGAGATCTATAGTCAGACGTTCTTCTTCCTTTCGAACGTTGGCTATGCGCCGTGTTATTCTATGGCTGGAGAGGGCATCAGGGAGCTTCAAGAGCTTGCAGTTAAGAACGGGAAGAGGGCAATAGATTTCAACACCTACGCATCGTCCCTGGGCTTTCCTGGCAGGACGATATTCGAAGAGAAGCTGCGCATATTCGCAAGCAAGTGACGCTAGCACTTTGTTTAGGACAGGAAATTGACACGCAAACACAAATACTAGGTTCAGCAATCTGTGGACACGTGAGGGGAAAGCATTGACGAAGTTGGATCGGAAAGCTGCGCTCATCACTGGAGGAACCCGAGGAATCGGACTTGCAACCGCACTCCTCTTTCTCAAGGAAGGAGCCAAGGTTGCAGTTAGTGGCAGAGACCCAAAACATGGAGAAGAGGCGATTGGTAGGCTCAAGGATGAGGGATTCAGAGATGTTGTTTTCATTCAAGGTGACGTTTCCAAATCCGCTGATGCAGCGAGAATGATCCAAACAACGCTAAAGCAATTCGCGCGGTTGGACGTTCTCGTCAATAACGCCGGAATCTGGTCCACTGGGACTGCGGAAGAGACAACTGAAGCTGATTGGGATAGACTTATAGACATTAACCTCAAAGGGGTCTTCCTTTGCTCCAAATATGCACTGCCACATTTAAGGAAGACTAAAGGGGTTATTGTGAACGTCGCCTCTTCGGCTGGATTGGTTGGTGAACCAGAATGTGTCGCTTACTGCGCATCCAAAGGAGGTGGTGTTCTTTTGACTAAGGCTATGGCTGTTGATTATGCCAATGAAGGAATTCGGGTGAACTGCGTCTGTCCTGGGGATGTAATGACACCCATGCTCGAACGAGATCTAATTCAAAGGGGGATTTCTAGAGAGGAATATCTCAAAGAAGAGGCGGAGAGCCATCCAATGGGAAGAATAGGGACCCCAGACGAGATTGCCAAAGCGATTTTGTTCCTTGCCACTTATGATTCTTCATTTATAACTGGGGCAGCGCTTTCCGTTGATGGGGGATATGTTGCCCAATGACACGCGCTCATAGTAGCGCTCGCGTGGGCGTTCATGGTCTTGTACTGTTCTAGACAGCAGAACATGCTGTTCTAAACTGTAGGATTAAGTGGTGCTTGGCTGTTTTAAATCAATCAGGTAAATGGTAGTGGAAGGAATGAAGCGAATATTCGTGTATGGGTTCATTCTTGCTTGCCTGACCTTAGGTGCGGGTGTGATCGGAGCTTGGTCGCTATTCCAGGGAGCGCAAAACTCCGAGGCAGGGGACCAAGAGGCAGATCTGGGCCTCTCTATGACATTGGATAAGACCGCAATCTTTGCTGGAGAAGATATTGGTTTTACTTTCGTCCTAAGAAACGAGGGTGACAAAAACGTGACTTTCTGGATGGGGCCTCCCTTCTTCGACGCGTACCTCTACGACTTAGACGATGTCTTGGTTGCCAAGTGGACAGAGGGTAGAGCCTTCGCTACGTATATCGAGAAGATCACCCTAGAACCAGGAGAGACTTTCTCCATAACGATTCAGTGGAATCTTTACTCCTACAATCATGAAGCTGGGGGCTTTATCCCCGTCAAACCTGGTCAGTACAGAGTTTCGGGGGTTTGGCTGGGAGACCCTTGCATGGAAACCAGCAAGATTGGCATAACAGTAGAGGGTCCCGACGGCGTGCCTGCAGATGTGACGAAGTTCACGGCTGTGGTCAACGGGATGTATAGTTTAGATGTCTTTGTGTGCGTCAACATAAGCGACGGCGTGACGGAGAAAGAAGCCGAGCTGATTGTGGGAACAACTTTCATTCTGGTTAAAGGAGAGTATGTTACGCATCGACTGGATACTCTAACCGTTGATAGTACAGAAATAGTGGCACACTATACTTGGGGCCATGACGAAACCGATATGGGACACGTATTCGACGTGACCGTGGACCTCACAACGCGTCAGATAACAGTCTCGCACTGCTTCTGATAACGGGGCGCGCACTAGTCAGAACCCCGCTTTTATCAGATCTTGGGGCTTCATAAACTCCCGTAGAACCACCGTCGCGTAGGACCCTCGGTGCAACCTAAAGCTTAATCCTACCTCTCGCTTCGACGAATTCACCGAGTCTTTGCATACTGCATCCACAGAAGAATTCATTATAGACGCTAAGACGGGACGCAGCCTCCCCGGTGCACTTATCTCAGGCATAGCAGGTATGTAGAAGCTTTGAGGTTCAATGCCTTCAGCTCTCAGAATCTTTTGTTCAATTTCCCCTTGCACCCCAGCTGAAGTGCCTTGCCTAAATCCTACCAAGGGGATACCTACGCGCATCGTGTTCTCGTCTAACACTTTCTTGAAGCTTTGAAGAGACTGTGCAGTCGCCTGTTCAACTTCTCTTGTCGCTAGTCCGTGCTTGCCCAGCTTTACAACGTAGTCTCCCGCATAAACTTCGGTTAGGGAGAGGTGTCTTATCCTTTCGCTCAGAAATTTGTTGAAAAGGTATGACTGGTATGCCTGAACGAAAAGTCTACGCAGCTTGATAGGTAGCCTTCGGAAGGCGCCGACGAAGTCGTTCGGGCTTTTTGCCAAGTGTCTGAGCATCAATCGCTCATATCTGAGGCTTTTCGGAAAGGAATGAAGCGCGCTGCTGAAGTCCTGGGTATCATTCAGCTGTCTTCGGGCCTCTCTGGACTCTGGGTGTTCGTGCTGACTGGGTTCAGCTAAGTAGGTAAGCGCTGCTTTTTCCCAGTTGTCTTGCGTGAGAAAGCGACCCACGATGTGAGTGATTGGTCGAATGGTGCCGAATCGTTGGTGTCCAAAGAAGTTTGGCACTCCGCCTACCGCTGACAACTCGGCTTGCACCTGTTTGACTCTCTGTTCGACCACAGAGGCTTTGTGTGATATTGCGCGGATCAATATGTGAAACTCATTCCCCAAGAGGAGCTCAGAGTACATTTTTTCATTAGAAAAGCGTAGTGGTCGCAAGGCGATGCCCTTAATGTCGACTCCTGCAACTTGTTCGGGTAGCGTTCTGCTGATACTGATGTGCTGTGCGGTCAGAGCCTTGGCATCTTTAATACCTGCTATACTCATCTGTTCAGGGCTTACACCTAGACGCTTCGCTACTGTTTTTGTCGCATGGAACGTGTCCCAGTTTCGCTTGACCATCGCACAAACGAGGTAGCGTCCTCTCCCCAGAGGCTGCGGACCTTTGACTGGTGAAATCTCTGCTTTTGAACCGTCAATTAGGATTTCCTCAACGACAAAGTCTTCGGGAAGTTGACGAAGTCTTCCGCCGATTCCTGGAGACTGAGAAGCATAAACCTCTATTCCAAGCGTCTTCTCAAGTTCAGGAATCCTCAAGAGATCTGCCTCAGAGGAGACTGAGTTGCCCGGTTATTTCATCGACTTTGTTAGAAGGTGCTGGACCTATACCTAGACATGTTATAGTGCCTGGGGGCAGCTCGGTGAGACCTCTATCGGTAATCAGAGCACAAGGTAATCTCAATTCTCTGGCTTCTCGCTCCAATTCTAGAAGTTCTTTTTCTGATCCCACTTTCACAGCGATTTTGCATTGGCCTTCCTTTAGCCAAGCATTCCACCATTCCGAATACTTCCTTCTCGCTTCCTCAGCTGCGGCGACCGCTGCATGCCCCGACTGAGCGGCTATTTTTCCCCTACTCATGCCCAAATCAGAACGTAGAACAATAGCTTGTTTATATTCAAACAAAGCATGCACAATCCACGGCGCATGTTAACGATTTGCTGTGAACCTTTAGAAAGGGTAATGCGGGATAATAAGAATTTACCAATTGGTGGGGAGTACGTTGAAGGAGTATCGAAATCGGCTACACAATTCTCAGAAATTTACTTGATGCGCGTGCATAATGTAATCACGTGCAAGATAAGTAGTCATGCTAATGTGAGGAAAAAAGAGGTGTGGATTTGTCACTTTGACAACTATTACTAAAGAAGTCTTTTAAGTGGCAACAAGGAACTTATGGAAATGATTGGAGAAAAACAACATGAGCAAACCGATAAAGGAATTAGAGGGTATTGGAGCGGTTTATGCTGAGAAGCTTGCGAGTATTGGCATCAACACGGTTCATGCTCTACTTGACAAAGGATGCGTAAAGTCAGGACGAAAGGAGATGGCAGAGAAGACAGGTATTTCTGAAACGTTGATCTTAGAATGGGTAAACATGGCAGATCTTTTCCGAATTGAGGGAGTAGGTGAAGAATATTCAGACCTGCTGGAAGAGGCAGGAGTGGACACTGTAGTAGAGCTTTCAAAGAGAGACCCTGAGAACCTATATGCTAAAATGAAAGAAGTGAATGAACAGAAGAAACTTGTAAAGCAGCTCCCAACTCTTGACACGATAAAGAAATGGGTAGAGAACGCCAAGACATTACCCAGGAAAGTTGAATACTAGCGCTATATCAAAACTCTGAGCTGAGACTCCCCAACAGCCCCTTATTTTTTTGGATTTAAGAATTATATTCTATAGCTGACCGAATCCACTTTCTTTTGGACAATCAAAGGATTCCTGACTTTTAGAGATGTTTCTTCTCCACTGATTCTATTGACGAAGCTCAAATGAACATTTCCCGTCTTGTAGACTGTGAATTTTATCCTGAAAATTCCAGCATCGATCTCCTTGATTTCCATAATCTGCTTTCCTGTGGCGACGTTTTTCCTTCATACAAAACTGAGGTTTTGTCGAAAATAAGTCAAGTTACTATGAACGACATATTTCTCAAACCGATATGCACACGCAGCCATTTTGATTGTATGCAATAGGTTAGGTCTTCAATTGTTCATTTAGGAAATAATCTAATGTTACACATATCTGGTGAGAAGAAAAAAGAAGGGGAGTAGTGTTGAATGGTTATGTTGGGTATTCGTATTCAATCACTGCGAAATGGAATTTGTAGTCGTCGTGTAACGGAGTAGACGGCGGAATGGCCACGTATAGGTAGTAGGCGTGTTGACCATTGTCAACGGTTGCATATTCTATGGTCTCGTCATAATCGGAGCTATATCCAGGCGACCCAGCTGACTGCATACCTGCCATTAGCTGATTAGAAATCGAGTAACTTCTGTAAAGGTTACAATAGATGACACTGTCGCCAGAATCAACCCAATAGGAAGTCACGTTAGTGACTGTGGCATTGTGCGGGAGTAGAACAGGTGCCATGAAATAGACGTTACCACTGTCCTCGTAATTCCAGAGGAAATTATCAATTCTCGCATTGTCGGTACTATACTGTGGCGCGAATGCTGATGCTGGAATAGAAATAAGGCCTATAGGGTCGAATCCGATACCGGGTTCACCTTGTGGTCCTTGTATTCCCTGTATTCCTTGCTCACCTTGTGCCCCCTGTGGTCCTTGCGGTCCTGTGTCTCCCGTGTCACCTTTGAGGCCTTGCGGTCCTGTCGCCCATTGAGTAGCGATTACGGTTGACAATATGCTGGCAGCCAGAATTGCGATGATCAGCCCAACTACAAATGTCCTATTAGATATTCCAAGACTTCTTCCTTCAGACATTTTCCCACCTCCTTCCTTTCTACTAGAAGAAGTTGCATTAAAGATTAGTCACGCGCGCAACGCTATTTGAATTGTTTATCCATCAGCAGCTCATTCGCACGTCAGAATCGCACACGTGGCATCCAAGTGCAAAGATGATGTGCCACAAGAATATGTCAACTGAAACACTTGATGAAAGCATCCGTTTCTCAACATCAACGACGATGCCCACGCTTGCAGAATCCTGTCCAACAGAGAGAAACACTGAAGCGAATCAGTTATATGTGTGAACTCAGGAGAACAGTCGTTTATAGGTGCCCTAAGTTGTATTGCTCGAAATGTGGAAAAGAATTGGGCAAAGACGTGAAATTCTGTCCCAAGTGTGGAGCTGCCGTGGGGGCAGAGGGAAGAGTTAGCACTGAAGCACGATATGCTGAGAAGGGGAGGCAGGAGGCTTGTTTTGGTCCCCCAGGATCTGGTGGAGGCCTATGGGGCGCGATATCTGTCGGTGTATTTGTCGTCGGCCTTGGGATTCTGTGGTTTTTCGATTGGTTTTGGCCAGGAATCCTCTTTCTGGTAGGGTTAATGCTCGTCATCGGGGCTTTGGTGTCCTACTCGCGGAGATAAACGTAACGAATCTGCAATGATCTCAAAGGGATCTAAATCTTAAGAAGTAAGCGATGAAAGCATCAGATAGACCGCTGCTATTAGTGCTGTTGGATGTCGGAGTATGCGCATCAACGACTGACCCTGATAGTCCATGTCGCCAGACTCTTCCAAGAGCCTGTTAACCTCGAGTCTGCGACACAACTCGATGGCCTTATCGACCTTTTCGTCGGATAGTCGGTTCAACAGTCTTCTTACTCGGCGCATCATCGCTAACTCAGAGCCTATTAGATCTCTGCATCGATTCTGATAGCGCGACAAAGAGGCCTCGCTGAGATCGTTTTCCTTTAAGGCTTCAGAGGCAACTTCGCCCGCAATTTTAGAGCATAGCAGCCCGAAAACAACGCCGCCTCCAGTTGTTGGTTTCACTTGGGATGCTGCGTCTCCTACGACTAAGAGTCCGTTTGAATAAGCCTTTGGTACCATGCCTCCGAGCGGAATTGGATGAAGAGACGTGTCGTTGACTTTGGTCTTCCGCAGCTTTTTGGACGCTACGGGATGATGCTTCATGAATCTGCGGAGGTATTCTCTTGGGTCCCCCCTCTTGGTGGCTAACCCGACCTTCGCTGAAGCATCTCTCCTCGGGATGATCCACGCGAAGAAGCCTGGCGCGTACTTTCTTCCCAGATAGACTTCGACCGTGTCCAAGTCGATGTCGTCGACTCTGTTCACTTCTGCTTGGATTGCGTTTACAACCATGCGCTTGTCGAGTGTTATGAGTCCCGCTCTCTTCAATAGGATCGATGAACACCCTTCGGCGTCGATTACAAGTCGGGAAGCAACCGTTTCGTCGCTTTCCTTCTTCTTGACGACGACCCCTGAGACGAAGTGCGAATCAAAGCTAAGCGACTTCACTCGGGATCTCAGGCGGAACTGTACTCCAGACCTTGTCGCAAGTTCGGCGACGTGCTTGTCGAATAGCTTCCTGTTAATGACGTAGGACACAGGCGCGTCGCGACTAATCACCAGTTCTTTGCAGGAAGGTGAATAGAAGACAGCGCCCTTGATCCTATTCTCAATGACCTCTTCTGATAGACGTAAGGATGCGCGTTTTAGACCACTGATGCTCAAGAGCCCGGCACAGTGTGGGGGCACGCCGATCTCGCTATGCTCCTCGAATACCACAACTGCCGCGCCCAATTTGGCAGCCGTTAAGGCCGCGAAGGAGCCGCAGGGACCGCCTCCAACCACGACAACGTCCGTCTGTTCGTTCACCGTGCCTCATCTTATTTCTGTGCCATTAGCATGTGACAAATTCTAGAGAATCATTAAAAGATAGCACATATAAAGGGGTAGCATCTATATCGACTCTCTTCCGAGGCGTCACCAATGAGCGAGAGAACAGCACCTCCAATACCCACGTGCAGTTCATGCAGCCGACTGATCCCGCCAGGAGAGGAGGCGACCAAATTCTCATGCCCCAACTGTGGAGAAATCGTTATTTGGCGCTGCGCCAGATGCCGAAAATTCGGCAGACCATACCGCTGCCCGAAGTGCGGGTTTATCGGGCCCTAGGGGTATTTAGGGGGCCCCCGTCACTTGCGTTTTCTGAACAATTTGTGAAATTACAGACATATTCAAACCCGGATTCAACCAACTTTTGGTCTTCAGTGAAGAAACAGTGTCACTCAAAGCGGGTGTAACAGTTGTTTCTGCAGGTTGTAGTATCCCGTTCTGAAACCATTCATACCTGTACGTAACCGTGTCGCCATCAGCGTCACTAGCGCGCGCCTAACCCGAAGCGCTCTCGCTTTTTTAATCGCAAGTGTTAAAACCGTTTGCCGACTTGAATGATATTCTGTGCAACGACTTTTTCTGCAAATCAACAAAGCAACAAGGAGGTGATAAACAATAGAACCAATCGACATCAGAATAAAAATCTCGGCACTATGGATATTCTCCGAACTTGCGGCTCTATCCGGAGCAGTAATTGCATTCGTAGAACCCGGCATAATCAGCCAAATCATAGCCGGAGAAATACTGGGCGAGCCGA
>Ga0209635_10001020_pt1 | contig 20435 bp, 15 predicted proteins | sample DeeMarSWOR230_32_FD_187463 | JGI IMG/M metagenome (GOLD analysis project Ga0209635, IMG submission 187463) | Marine sediment microbial communities from White Oak River estuary, North Carolina - WOR-2-30_32 (SPAdes) (version 2) | ecosystem: Environmental > Aquatic > Marine > Intertidal zone >...
GCAGCTATCTCCTCACCATATTTCTTGTCGGGAACCCCCACCACGTAGACATCTTCAACCTGGGGATGGGTTAATAAAAACTCTTCTATTTCCCGGGGGTAGATGTTCTCCCCCCCTCGAATAATCATATCTTTGATTCTGCTCACAATTCTGCAGTATCCGTTCTGATCCATAATGGCTAAATCCCCTGTGTGCAGCCAGTGACCCTCATCAATTGTTTCTGCTGTCTCTTCTGGCTTGTTATGGTACTCCCTCATGACCTGGAACCCGCGGCAGCACAGTTCACCCAGCTTCCCTACAGGCTGTACTCTTCCTGTTTCAGCATCCACAACCTTCACCTCAGTATGCTGCAGTGGAGGTCCTACTGTTTCCACCCGCTGTTTCAAAGAGTCATCAATGTGAGTCTGGTTGGTGACTGGAGAAGCCTCTGTCAACCCATACGCAATGGTGATCTCAGAAGCTCCCATTGAATTGATCACCTTTTTCATGATTTCTATGGGGCAGGGAGCTCCAGCCATGATCCCTGTCCTCAAACTGCTCAGGTCAAAATGGGAAAATTCAGGGTGATCCAACTCAGTAATGAACATGGTGGGAACCCCATGGAGGGCAGTACACCGTTCTGTTTCCACTGCCTTCAAGGTTTCCACTGGACTGAAATATTCTGCAGGGAGCACCATGGCTGCACCATAGACCAGGCACACCATATTTGAGAGCACCATGCCAAAGCAGTGATAAAAGGGAACAGGAATACATAACCTATCTTTAAAGGTGAATCTCATGTTTTCTCCCACAAAGTAGGCATTATTCACTATGTTGAAGTGAGTGAGAGATGCGCCTTTAGGAAATCCAGTGGTTCCAGAGGTATACTGTATATTAATGATATCATCAGGATCTAGCAATGCTTCCCTCTCTTTTAATTCTGTATCAGAAATGGTTTTATCCTTATCTAAAAGGTCCTTCCAGGTGATCATTCCAGCATGTCCCTGTTCGTTTAGTACAATAACATTCTTCAGATAAGGTAATTTTTCTGACTGTATATCCCCGGGGGTTGATACTTTTGCTTCAGGGCACACATTGTAGAACATGGTCAAGTAATCAGAGGTTTTGAACTTCTCAGTGAGAATGAGGGTCTGACTCTCAGAGTCCTGTAATGTGTACTCCAATTCATGCTCTCGAAATGCAGGGTTAATAGGAATGAGAATAGCTCCTATCATGGCAGTTGCCACCTGAGTGACCACCCATTCAGGACAATTTGTTGCCCAGATAGCAACCCGATCGCCCTTGGTAATGCCCAACTTAATGAATCCTTTCGCTGTTTCACAGCACAGGTGATAAAACTCTTTGTATGTGTAGCGCTGATCAAGCCATACTGCTACTAGAGCATCGTTTCCAGGATATTGTTCTGCTGTTTCTTTGATGACATCACCAATGGTCATCCATAATAATTCTTTTTCTGAGCCTGTGTGTGCATAACTGAGGCTTTTCTTTCTGGTAGTGGTATTCCTGCTTTGGTTAGACATTTTCCAGTTCATGGTGTTCACCACTTAACAGTAGTATCCCCTATTACCTTTAGACCCATATATAGATTCTGCTTTTTATTAAATGCTCCAAAGAGTACATGTTTTTGCCAGAAGCTCGGAGTGATGTGGTACCCAGTAACCAGAAGGGTTACAGGCTGTAAACGATTGATTGAATCTTCCCCAATAGTATGGATATTTCTGAAGATTTTGCGAAGTGCTGGGGTTCAGCAAGAGATATTTTAACTCTGCTGTCGCTGTATATGCTGGTGATACTATGATAGTGGCCTTTGTGCTTCTCTCCACAGTGCCTGGAAAAGAAGAACCCATATCTGAAACATTGAAAAAAGAAGACATAGTTCAAGAATGTCATCTAGTTTATGGTGAATATGACATTCACCTCACAGTGCACACAGAAGATCTTCAGGCGCTTGATGAATTTATTCATGAGATACGGCTCCTGAAAGGAATTGGTCATACAATGACATTGATTGCATTACAATAATGAAAAAAAAGAAAAGGGATTAATAGAGTGCCTTTTCCAGGCAGGCGAGTGTGGTAATGATGTCCTTTTCCTGGCAGTTTCCCATGTGCCCTATTCTCATGATTTTTCCCTTGAGGTTCCCCTGGCCACCTGCAATCACCAGGTTGTACTTGTTCTTGAGAGTATCCCGAATTTCTTGCTCTGATTTGTGTGGAGGAGCTCTGAACGCAGTTACTGTTCGAGAGCAAATATCCTCAGATGTAGGAAAGAGTTCCAGTCCCAGAGACTTAACTCCGGCACGAGTCATTTCAGCTAACCGTTTGTGGCGCTCTATTCTCTGGGGCAGCCCTTCTTCAAAAAGGATATCTAAAGCTTCCTTCAATGCATAGGTTAGAGTAATGGATTGGGTGTAGGGTGCTTGATGCTTGTGATTTTTGTATTTTTTTACATTCAAGTAATAACAGTATCCGGGTCGTTCATCTATGATGTTCCAGGCCTTCTCACTCACTGATAGAAAGGACAAGCCAGGAGGAACTGCCAGACACTTTTGGGATCCAGCAATACACAGGTCAATACCCCATTCATCCACCCGGATATCATCTCCTCCCATGGAGGAAATGCAGTCGGTAATGAGGGCAGCATTACTGTCTTTGAGTAGGTCACCGATGGGCTTCACCGCATTTCTCACCCCTGTGGAGGATTCATTGTGAACCATGGTGACTGCCCTTATGTCTGTGGTGAGGTTCTCTTTCACCTGCTCAGGGTCTAAAGGAGATCCCCATTCAAAGTTCAAAACAACTGGGATACCTCCATGCCCCTCAACGATTTCCACAAATCTTTCAGAGAATTTTCCTGAGACTAAGCACAACACTCTGTCGCCAGGCCTCATAATGTTGGAAACAGCAGCATCCATGGAGGAGGTACCTGAGCCTGAGAAAATGAAGAGGTCATTTTTAGTCTGATACACTTTTTTCATCCGTTCTGCCTGCTCCACAAAGAGGGTGGAAAACCATTCTTCCCGGTGTGGCATCAAGGGTTTGGCCATGGCCCTCAACACCCGTGGGTGAAGGAATGTGGGTCCAGGAATCATTAATGAGACATTTTCATCCATGGTGAGTGGTAAACCTGTTTTTATAAAAAGGTTTGGTCACCTGTTGCGTTTTAAATCGGGAGAAATGGTGTCCAGTTATCAGCTAAAATCTTGCTACCCTGATCGATCTGCGGTGGTTTTGAGAAATTCAGGTTTGCACTAAATCTGCAAACCCAACCTTTAAGAAGAGAGCAGCCGTATTTTATAGAGAAGGGTAGATAAGAATTGTAAAGCAATAAAAGGAGGTGCATACAATGGATAATGAAGAAACCAAGGCAATAAGGAGCGCAATAAAGGAAAAAGGATATCAGTGGTCAGCAGGATTAACATCCCTCTCCAAATTACCCGAGGAAGAGAGAAAGAAGTATCTCGGGTTGGCTGTGGAAAAGGACGAGCTCAAGGAAATGGAAGCTGAACTGACTGAGAAAGAAGCATGGGCGGCAAGTGAGGGAATTTTCTATGTCTATCCACTGAAGTGGGACTGGAGAAATGTGTACGGGAGGAACTGGACAACACCAATCAAAGATCAGGGGCCCTGCGGTTCCTGCGTTGCATTTGCCACTGTGGGTCTTGTTGAATCAGCTCTGGAAATTTTCAAAAGAAATCCCTACCTGCAGCCTGATCTCTCTGAGGCAGACCTCTTCTTCTGTGGTTGCGGTGAATGTTGCAGGACAGGATGGTGGTTTTCTCCAGCCCTCGATTATGCACGGGACAAAGGCATTCCTGATGAGGCATGTTTTCCTTATACACCCAGGAACCAGCCCTGTAACCCCTGTGGGGACAGAGATAAGAGGGTAATAAAGATTGAGAAATGGAGGCCAATATACAGCCCATCCAGAGCGAAAGCGTGGATACGCAAAAACGGCCCCCTCATGACTGGGATGAGAGTATATTCAGACTTCTTCAGTTACCGGGGAGGTATCTACAGACATGCTACAGGAGGATTTGCAGGCAACCATGCTATTCTCGTGGTGGGCTATGATGAGCTGCATCGATACTGGATCTGCAAGAACAGCTGGGGAACCCGTTGGGGAGAAAACGGATGGTTTAGAATCCGTTATGGTGAGTGCGGAATTGGAACTACCTTCTGTTTCTACACAGCAGAATTTCCCCGGAGAACTGATAACATCTACATGCCCAGAGAGGGAAAAGTCACTGCAGAATTCTTGAGCAAAGAAGCAGCCTTTGACAACGAGTTCTGGCTTTACGCACCAAAGAAGAAGTTGATTTTCAAGGCAACCGATGCAAATGTAGGCAAAACATTCGATGTGGGAAGATTCCGATACCCCAACCGGTTGATATTTGCCCTAAAGACTCCTGAAGGATTTACCTACTATACAGACCACCGGTTAAACCCTGACTGCTGTGACCATGTGATGGGAACTCGGGAAACCAAGTACACCTGGAAGCTGAGATGGGAAGACATATATGGACTTGGAGACCAAGATTACGATGATGTCGTCGTGAAGATCAAGGTTCATCCTAAATAAGAGAAGAGGACCCCTCTTCTTTTTTCCTTTTCAATTTTAGAGTGGTATCATGTCAAAGATAAATGTTAAAACAAAAAAAGAGTTCACAATATCTCTGGACGCTAGCCCCACCACTGGTTACACGTGGGAAGCACGCTTCGATGAGACCATGCTGCAATTAAAGGAAAAGATGTTTGAACCTCACTCTTCAGCTATAGGAGGTGGGGGTATAGAAACGTTCACCTTTTATTCCAGCAAGAGAAGGAGAAACAGACATAATTATGCACTATAAAAGGCCGTGGGAAGAGAAGGTTGTAGAAGAAAAGAAATTCCAGATTTTCATAACTGAATGAACTCTTTGACCTCATAGCATACAAAACCATATAAACACAGTGCCCAACAACATCCATGGCCGAGCATACCATCCGCGTAGGTGTGAAGGGCAGGATCACCATTCCCAAAGAAATCAGAGACAAAGAGAACATTCAACACAGAGACCTCTTTAAAATCCACAATATGAGTGGGCTGCTCATTCTGCAAAAAGTGAGAAAACCTGATGAAAAAACAATCCCTTTAGATCAGTTCATTGACTAGCTCTTCTGGGAGTTTACCACAATACCCTGGCTGGTTATCTGCATGGGGTATGTTCTCATGCTGTGGCTTGTGCCCCGCATTTTCATTACCTGGACAGTTCTCTTCAATTCTCCGTACTGCGGCATCAAGCGCATGACCACAACTCCTCGGGTGACATATTCTTCGAATCCATACCGTGAAAACTCATGAGGAACTGCAATTTCTGTAACTAAAAGAGATGTTCTTCCCATCTCCAAGAGCAGATTGGTCAACAAAGAGGTCGCTCTCCTCACTTCTGAAATATCTTTTAACCTCAACTGAAGGGAGGGTATTGAATCAATGACAATTCTCTCAGCGTTCACCTCTTTGGATACCTGGAAAATATGAGCTGAAAGAGCAGAAATATTCAGTCTGGGCCCCATGTTAGTCAGCGTGTACTGCTCCGTGCTCCTGATACGATCCCGAGCAGAACCAATGTCAACAATAGCCAGTTTCGCCTGTTTTTCCATTTTTTCCAAATCCCAGCCAAAATTAAGCATTTCCTTTCTCAGGTCTTTAGGTCTTTCTTCCAGTGACACGTATACACCATTTTCTCCGTACTCAGTGACCCCTCTGTACAGAAATTGGACGCCAAACGTGGTTTTTCCAGAACCTGCGGTTCCTGTAATCAAACAGCATGTACCTTTAGGAAATCCTCCACCAATGATTTCATCGAATCCCTGTACACCAGACCTGGTTCTCTCCATATATCTTTTTTGGGGAGTTACTATTTAAGCCTTTGTGTTTGTCAAGATGGCGATTCCTTTGATTATAAGACATAGTCACCAATTAGTCATTTTTGACTTTTTTTGTGAGAACTTGGTGCTTTTGGTGGATGCTATACTGTAATAATGACATGCTCCACGCAAAGATTTAAATAGGGGTAGAAAAAAGGAGGTTCGGTGTAGATATGGTATCAGCATATGTCCTCATAACGATAGCTATTGGAAAGGTTAAGGAAGTTCTTGAAGAGCTGAACACTATGGAAGGAGTAGTCAAAGCAGACGTGGTAACAGGGCCTTATGATGCCATAGCACGGATAGAGGCAGAAGACCTGAGTCAGCTGACCAAAACCATAGTCCAGAAAATCCATCACATCGATGGTGTCATTGATACGACCACCGCCATAGTTGTGGAATTTTGAAAAGCAATAGTAATAGCAATAAAAAGCTGAAGAGAATCCAGTGTACCACGTTTTTGGTATCGTACTTGAGACTGTAGAAGCAATTTTCTTCTGGAAACCTTTTGTATAATGAAATAGAACTGCGTTTTGATGACTGAAGAAAAATGTTCATGGACAATATTTATTAGGACCTGAATTAACAAGAAGCAATGCTGAATCACTACAATGCTGTTGTAAAAAAGCACACGCTCCCCCGCTACCTGAATACTCGAGCTGCACTTATCAAAGCAGATCTCGATGGTACTCTCGAGGATTTGTGGTCTGCCCACAACCTGAAAGAAGAAGGAGATACCTCGCTGCTGGATGTAAAAATAGAAATTGCCAACCGCATATATACTCACTGCGAGTTCTGTGAAAGACGGTGCGGCGTCGACCGACGGAACCACGTGGGCAACTGTCAGGTACAAAAACCCAGGATTGCATCTGAATTTGCCCATTATGGAGAAGAACCAGTTTTAGTCCCCTCTCACACTATTTTCTTTTCGGGGTGCAATTTTCACTGCATTCACTGCCAGAACTGGGACATTTCACAGATTATCACAGGTAAAATTGTGCCTCCCAGAGAGCTGGCCAAGCTGATTGAAGTTCGGAATCTGCGCAACATGAACTTTGTGGGAGGAGATCCTATACCCAACCTGAACTATATTCTGCAAGTATTGAAAGAATGCAATGCTGGAATCCCTGTGGTATGGAACTCCAACATGTACTTGACTGAAGAAGGAATGAGATTATTGGATGGGGTGGTGGATGTGTATTTAACTGATTTCAAGTACGGAAACAATCAATGTGCAGAAGAGTTCTCCAATGCCAAAAACTATGTTGAGATTATCAGGAGAAATCACCTACTGGCCGAAAAAAATGGGGACCTGCTCATTCGTCACTTAGTCCTGCCCAACCATGTAGAGTGCTGCACGTACCCTGTTTTGAAATGGATTTCTGAAACCCTGAATGATCCAGCAGTCAACGTGATGTTCCAGTATCGTCCTGAGTATAAAGCCATGGATAACCCCAAAATTGATCGGTTCTTAACCCATGAGGAAAAAAAGAGAGCATTAGAAATAGCAGAAGAGTTTCACATACCTCTTGTTGAAAAGCGATTCATGTAGTTGTAGTTGCCATCACGTAAAATACCTTGGCTGCAGTCATCATGTCCTCAATTCGTATAAACTCATTAGATATGTGAGCATTCCCGTATATTCCAGGACCCCAGGTAACACAGGGGATACCTGCATGAACAAAGTGTCGGGCATCTAAGAATCCAGGACACAGAGCACAGTTCACTGATGTTCTCATCACTGTTTCTGACGCTGTGTTCAAAAGCTGGCACACATCAGTCTGTTCATCGATGTGGAAGGGGCGCGCCTCCATTAAGACGGTGATCTCTGCATCCTTTCCAATGCATTCTCTGATCTCCTGCTGCGCTGTTTCCAGGTCTTCCTCAGGTAATGTTCTCCGATCAATGGTAAATAGTGCTTGTCCTGGCACTGCATTGACTGCTTCTCCACTGGAACACCTCCCTCCCAGGGTGAGATTTGCCCATTCTCCTCCCTCCGGATAGGAATGTAGGGCACTCTTTTTGTGCTCAACAATTTCTTTTAGTTTCTGCAACCTGGATGCAATCACCACCATTCTATCAAAGGCGTTCACTCCCAACCCTTTTACAGAAGGATGACCTGCTTCACCATGAACAGTAACTTGAACCCATAAAGCTCCCTTACAGGCATTAAACATGGTCTTCAGCCCAGTAGGCTCTGGTAGTACTGCCATTTTGGTATCAACTAACTGATTTTTTACCACATATTCTGCACCTAATGCACCTCCTGTCTCTTCATCCGGGGTAAGAGATACTGATATTGATATGTCTTCCAGGTTCTGTACTGCTTTTAATGCAGTGAACACAGCAGCGATTCCTCCCTTCATGTCTGAACTTCCTCGCCCATAAAGGGTTCCATCAACAATACTGCCACTGAAGGGATTATACGCCCACCCATGGCCCGCCGGAACGACATCGTAGTGGCAGTGAAAATGAAGGTCAGTTTTCCTGGTACTGGTCCAGGCCAGAACATTGTAACGATCTGTAGCTTCCACCTGCACAATTTCAGTTTCCAATCCTAGTGTTTCACACTCTTTCTTGAGAAACTCAGCACAATTGTGGTAGTCTCTTCCTGGAGGATTTTCAGTAGGAAATTGGATCAATTGCTGGGCCAGGCCCACAGCATACGGTTTGAGATCATCTATTGCAGAAAGGTTCATACTCTGCAGCTGCGCCACACCCATATCACTTTTGCGCTTTCAGTTTTCAGTTTTGATTTTTCATTCTTGTACCACACGGCCAGAAATCCAGGCATCTTTCTGTATCTACCACTGGAGTGCATCCAGTATTACCTTGCCATCAAAGCAGTGTTTGTACTGACGAATGGCTGCAATCAGGTAATCCTTATCTATGCAAAATCGTGCTTTCAATTCACGTGCAAAGGCAGTTTTTTTCAGGAAAAGTTCAGAAATTAGAGAACTCACGTTGCGAGGTGTTCTGTAGCCGGCTTTTTCAAAATCGATGATCCAGCACTTCTCACCAACGATGAGATGTTTCCCTCCCTGTATCTGGCTGTGATCAATTTTCAATAAATCCAGTACATTACATTGTTCAAAAAAAGAGATTATATGCTTTTTTTCAATTACAGTTTCCCTTATGGGGATTCCTTCTAGGTATTCCATTATCAAGAAATTCTCTCCTTCATGGTACAATACAGGTCCAATTTCGTGTTCATTGACAATTCTCAGAAAAGAAGCTTCTCTTTTCAAGGATATGCGGTGTGAATCTGCTCTCTGTATCTTTACAGCCGCCTTCTTACCACGGAACATCCCGTAAATGACGATGGAAGACCATCCTTTTCCCAGCACCGGCACTCCAAAAATCTTTTTTTCTCCAAAAGGGATCAGTTCAACACCCAGATTGTCAAACACGTGTTCCAGCTCTTTGCTCTTCTTTCTCTGTGGATAATTGAGAACATCGTAGATGTCTGGAGTCATAGATAGGTAAGAGATGGAATCCTTTTAAGGATTCTGAGCTGTACAGAAGCGAGAAAAATGCCTGCACTGTCAACAAGATATTATATATAAAAATATCTCCTTCTCCTACCAAATTGATTTCTATAATCTTTCTACAAAAAATGTTCTATTTCTCCATACCTTTATATAAAAGATATAATTGTCCTAAAAATACAAAAAAAGAAGAAAGTCCCTCCCTTTTGGGGGACATTCTTCACCTCCCTTCGGGACCGGTACTCTTTCATTCTCCCATTCTCTATGTTCAATAGAAGGGGATATATATAAATCTTTCGGTTACAGACTTACTGAATGTTATAAAATTTGTCCAATGCACACAATTTTTCCGATAAATGGTGGATAATTAAAGAAATATCGGGAGGGTAGAGCTTTTCCAGGTGTATGAGAAATTTCCTAATAAGGCGTCCCAGTGTTAAGTTTTCTCAATATTCTGTTATTGATTTATGAATGAAAAACAAATGAAAGGTTCGAATGAAGAAAGCGCAGTGGACAAAATTACATAAAATGTTCCAGGCTCATTTGTTTCTGTCCAGTTATCACATCAGTAAAACTCTTGTTGTAGAAATGCAGTATAGAGTTAGCAATCGGTTTCAACTGCTTTTCTATGTAGTGCTCATAGTCAATTCGCCTGGGCTTTCCATCCAGTGGTTCTGGACCCCGCTTGGTCATCACGTAGGAGATAACCCGATCAGAAAAATCATCCAGTTTCCGGGCGGCCTTAATATGTGGAGGAGTGGTCTTTGTGTACTGGTCCAGGTCTTTTCTCACTCCTTTTTTGTAGATTAGTAAGTGGTCCAATTTCCCTGCTTTCAATTCTTTGACTGTTTCTCGAATGTAGTGTTCAATACTTGCTCCAGTGAACACCTTTTCTAAAAGGGTGTACTGAAATTCTTTGGCCAGTTCTGTCCAGTCTCTTCTCACGTATTCCAGTCCCACAATGTCAATGGTGTTATCATGAAAGCCTGCGTATCGTTTTTTAGCTCCTTTTGTCACATGTCTCTGCTTGGGCAGCAAAAATTTCTCATACACTTTCTCAAACTCCAGCTCCAAATGATTTTCTCTATTGTAGTGGGTCTTAACATACCCATTGTAAAAATCATTAATCGTTTTCTCCACAGTATTCCCTTTTTTTGTCGCTTCTGGTAATGAAGATGCGTCAGATACTACAAATAAAGAGTCAGTATCTCCATAGATGACTCGGTACCCCATGGCTTCCACTTTATCTGTGGTCTGCTCCAGAAAATACCTCCCAAAGGAGGTGATAGCATTGGCAATGTTTACATTGTAGAATCGGCAATTGGGATTTCCCAGAACCCCAAACAACGAATTCATGATAATCTTTATGGCATACTGTTCTTCGTAGATGTCTGCTTTCTGCCTCCTTTCCAGCAGTTCCAAGATAATTTCGGGGAGAATGCCTGGAGTTTCTTTGAAATATGCTCCATTAGGAGCCTGAATGCGGGTTTCTTCTTCTTTGTAGGTGAGAGGATCAATATTGAAGGTAGCCATAATAGAAGGATACAGGCTTCTGAAATCAAAAAGCAAGACATACTCATAGATGCCGAAGTTCGGTTCCTGAACCAACCCGCCAGTCACTCGTCTTCTGCTTCTTCCAGACACGGAAGGGCACACTACTCCTCTTTTCTGAGATTCCTTTAAATACAGTGAGTCCAGTGAGGCAATAGCTGCCTTTACCCTGTCTAATTGCAATCCAGTAATACTGGTCATTCTTTTGGATAATTCGATCAACTTTTTCTTTTTAATAATGTCATACACTAAGCGAGCATCTTTTTTATTGTACTCTACTAGCAAAGAGGGATTCTCCTTCCACACCTTGTCCATATCTTTTCCTATATCTATTTTCCCTTCACCCAAAATAGCTGTTCCTGCTGTCTCCAGTTTGTAATCATCCAGCTTTATAAAAAAGTCCCGCAATAAATGCATCGCATCCAAAACCATTCTTCCATCAATTCTTGCTCTGGATGCCCTAATAAAAGAGGATTCTGTCATGAATTTGGTTTGAGCTTCCGATCTGCCCACATCAAATGGAATGTTATGTCGTTTGAATCGTTCCTGCAAATACGCAAGATCAAAGTCCACCACATTCCACCCGGTGATAATATCTGGGTCTGTGTGCAGGAGTTCTTCTTTGAATCTGGAGAGGAGTTCCACTTCTGACATGCAGGTATGGGCATGGTTATCTTGCTGTTTTAGAAGTAAGGTGAAATAGCTGTCTCCATTGTACAGTGTTAAACAGACAATCTCTCCTGTTTTTTCATTGACCTCAATATCCAAAGAAACAGTCTTTAATGGAATATCACAGGGGTCAGCTGGTGCAATATCAGGGTCATGATAGATGCGGTCTATTCTTTTACCTTTTTCGTATTCTCCTCCAATATCTATGAATCCTCTGATGTTGTAATCAATAAGAAATCGATAAGCAAATCGGATATCTGCCTCATAGCATTCAATACTCTGTTTTTGAAGTCGTCTTCTCAGATCTGCTACATCTTTCGGGTATTGGGTCAGGATTTTTACCACTCCTTCCCCTGAAAAAGTTTCCATTTTAACATCGTTGAATTCCAACTGCTCTACATCCAGCGCTGCATTTAGATTTGATTTTCTAATGTAGAAGTAAGGGCGGAATTCCTTGATGGTGAGAAAGCTCTCTCCATTTTCTAACCGACCGTAAAGATAGACAAAGGATCTTCCATTACCTGTTCTGTAGGTGGGATGGATGATCAGACCGTTCATGAGGTTCACTAGGAGTGTTTGTTTAAATACATTGCAGTGGAAGGTGTAATACTGGAACGTTCTAAACAATTTATCCTTCGATTTTCAATCTGTTACTGGTTATCCTTCAGTATTGACTGCTTAGATATATTTCAAGGATGATTTTCACCAGCACCCAGGCGATAGGTAGGAAAACTCTTAAAATAAATTCCAATATGGAATCCCTATCAAAAGGCCATACAGGTATTTTTCATAGAATCGAACTCTAGTCATCTGGATTCATCGGATTCATCTGAAAAGTTTTTATGATCACCTCCCTATATGACATCATGAAGGCCAGCTGTTCCACCAGCTGCATTCCAAAACGGGAACCCCAGTCTGTGGAATCAGTACTGCAACACATTGACACTGATTATTTTGAGCTTTTCTTGTTCAATCACTGGGATAAAGAGGAAATTCCTCACATTTTTTCTGGCTACTCCTTTTTCTCTGTTCATGGATCGAAAAAACTTTGTTTCGTTCTGGAAGAAGATGCTGCCAAGGGGATGACTCTCTTACAAGAAGAAATTGCACTGGCTCACAAGGTAGAAGCAACCACCATTGTACTCCACAGTTACAATTCGCTGAATGAATATCCAAACCTGGAGCGAGTCGTCACAACATTATTGTCACTGAAAGAGCTCGCAGAAGACTATTCTGTCTCTCTGAGCCTCGAGTTGATCCCCCATATTAGTATTCCAATTCCGGAATTGGCTGCATTCCTTGATTCCCATCTGGATGAGACATTCTTTACAATTGATCTGGAGTACACCAGTAAATTTGAGTGTTTAGAGGATGTTCTTAGTTATGCGTCCAGGGTGAACAACATCCATGTGAGAGATTATGATGGACACTGGGTCATCCGTGGAAAAAGGAGATATTTAAAACCGTTGGATGGCAATTTGGATTTTGATACCATCTTCTCCACCATAGCTCAGTCAGGCTACACTGGTACCTATACACTGGAAGCTCCTCATAACACTGTGGAGGAGATTAATTTCTCCATGAGATGGCTTAAGACTTCTTTGAAAACCCATAGCTCCCTTTAAGTTCACCTAATGTCCAGTAGTCACCTCGAGCATACACGATGGGGGATGCTTTTCTATAGGATATGGTTTCCCCATCTAGAATTTTCTCATCTGCATTAACTGCCACCACTTCTCCGATGAACAGATCATGAGTTCCCAGGGTAATAATGTGCTGAACTTTGCACTCGATGTTGATGGGACATTCTTCAAGCAAAGGAGCGTCCACCTGAGACGCTTTCACCTTGGTAAAATTGCACTCAGAGAACTTATCTGTGTTGAGTCCTGAAACCTGTCCGCAGAAATCAGTTTCTCTCACAATTTCTTCAGAAGGGATATTTACCACGAATTCTCCACTTTTCTTGATTAACCCATAAGAATGCCGGGTATCTCTGATTGCACAGGCCACCATGGGAGGATCAAAGCAGGCTGTACACACCCAGGCCAATGTTATGATATTGTCTTTTCCCTGGTAAGAAGAGGTAACCAGCACCACACCGCTAGGGTAAAGTGCAATCATGGGGTTCTTAACCACTTTCATACACAGGAGGGTGAATCTATTCATAAATACATTTGCTCTGAACTTCTGAACCTGTGAGGCTTTGCCAGTTGAATCTTTTGCTTCGTCTGTGTTATGTGTACCATCACTTATTATTATGGTGAACCTTCTTAAACAGTTACTAGCTATAAATGTGGGATGAAAATGTAGAAGCACATCTACCTGGCAGTCCAGGTAAAAAAGGTCTGAAAGAATATAAAATTCCAAAAGGTGTACTGTAGACACAACATTCACACAGGAAAATCCCTCATCTCCTGCAAAAAGAATTCAAGATTTTCACTTTCCTTTGTGAGAACTGCGCATACACCGAAAATTTTATATATTCAGCAGTAGGAGAGGGTATGTTCAGAGTTCAGAATTTCCAGGAGGTATCCTATGGGAAAAATCGAAGAAGTTATGATAGATGGAAAAAAGAGAAAAGCAATTCGATGCACTCACTGTGGTAACCTGATGATCCTCGAAGAAGAAGAGCGGTTGAACCTGGTGGAAAGCCTGTCTGTAGATTAGCTCGGGCTGTCTCGAGGACTGGGGAACCGGTTGTATTGTACTTATTAGTAATGTTTAGTGGTGCAGATGATGAATGAATCCAATTCTGATCAGTGATAGAGCTTATGAGAGCTGATGCACCTCTGATGCGCCTAGACATATGCTATTGTAACTGAGCCAATGCCCACATCGCAGGTAATCTCGATGGTGTATGAAGCAGTGTCATAATTTGGACTTTTATATCCTCCGTCCACCTTAACCCAGTCAGGTGGCACTGAAAGAGACAGCAACCCTTCGGAGATGATTTTGACTCCCACTGATTTTGGGACGAATATTTCAATATTGGAAATTCCCAAGGTGATGACTGCTGCTGTATCCCTTTGACCAAAGGTGATTTCAACGCTGGAAATTCCTCCGTCCAGGATAACTTCCTCCACTTGAAGGTCGGAGAGGTCAAAGCTGCAGGAAGAGACACCAGTATCGATAATCAGGGACATGGGGAGGTGCTGGTTTAAAAGTACACGGTATTCATTTGAAGACCATCTGAAGGGGATAAACGCTTCTTCTCTCAAGGAAAAATCAAGGTTCGCAGTATCTCCTTTAGTGTACACCCTGGCCTCCAGCGCTTCTAACCCTGTATAGGTGTAGAGGGCATCTGGTGTGGACCCCATACTGAACGTGCCGAACAGCAAATCCATTGAGACATCCATTCGAGTAACTCCCGGAGGAACTGTTTTCTCATCCTGCATTTCAAGCAGGGGCTGTACTTGGGAAAAGGTATTATACATGGCAGCAACCAATATCACTGCCAGAACAATCACCCCTACTTTTTCCTGGTTCACATTCTTGAAAATCAGCCAGACACCTAATCCTACTAAAAGCAGAGGCCAGAAAGCAAAGAGACGGAACAGCCCTGCAAATAGTGAAACATCAAATAAGAGGGCAAACGCTCCCAGGAACAGAAGGAAGAGTGCAAACAGGATTCCTCCCGTTTCAACTCCTTTGGATTTCTTATCATTGTTCATAATGTTTCAAGGGAGATTATCTATAAAAAGGTTGCTCAGAAAAAAGGTATGTGAAAGAAAAAGATGCAAATAACCAATATCATTTGTGCTGAATAATTTCTCAATGAATTTTCAGCAGCCTTGACTGTCAGCAAATAACACGTCAAGGTCACTACAGTCTACAGCAGTGGATGAGGGCCTGTGGATCTGAGCACCGGGAGCTCACATCTTTTCATGACCAATTCTATTCCTGTGTTTGGATTTCTTTTGTGGTGAATGAGGCAGGTAGCTCCGGCCTGGATTTCTTCAATTCTTTCTCTTAGAGCTGCACCTATTTTGGGAGACAATTCACAAATTCGAGGGGTTATCAGGTTTAACCCCCATTCTGTTAACACAAAAACAGGGATACCCACACCCAGCTGTATCAAAGATCTGGGACCTGCGATTTCTCTGATGTATTTTGAGGCACATCCCCACACAATATCTGCTTTCGTAGTGTAATGCGCCTGCTGGGGAGTAATCCCAGTGGTGTGAACCACAAATAACGCAATATTCTCTGACAGATTTCTCAAGGTTTCAATGTCTTTACACGCAGTGACAGTGACTGCTATTTTCTGGTATGAGCGAAGTGCCTTTCTTGCTCCTTTCACTGCATCAATGCGGGCTGTTTCAGGATCTACAACAGCAGCACCTTCTTTTTCCAGCCTGCGTATGACATTCTTCCGAGGGGTAGTATAGACTAACCCACTCATTCTGCCGCCAATGCCCTGAACGATTTCAGGGTTGTGGGTGATGACTGTTCCTGCCCCATCACAGGCCACCACTGCCGCATCCAGGAGATTTGCTGTAAGTGCTTCCATGATAATTTCAGTTGCTCCAAAGGGCACGTATTTCTCATGGTCAGTGATCTTTCTGTGATCGGTAAACTGTCCAAATTTTATTTTTCTCAAATAGAGGGCTATCCAGGCTTCTCTCCAATCTTTGATTCTTAAAAAAGGACAGTGAATGGGCGAATCTTCAATGAGGATGAAATCTCCTCCCATGTGTATGAAGGTGCGGTTACACCGCTCCACAATATCTTCTATCATAACCATTGAGATGGTACCTGAAGGAGTGCATAAAAAAGTTACCTGAGACTGCATAAAAAATATCTCTTGCAGGTGATTTGATTTCACCACAGTATCCACTCTACATTCTGTGGTAGCTCCTTTTGTGGATATCAGTGACCTATTCTATAATGGAAAACTCCCTCTTTAAAATGTTGAATTCTTTGGAAGAGAGTGTCTCTTTGTGAATGGGGAGGATTAGCCGTGAATTATTCAAAACGATGGTGTCTTTTAACTCCTGCAGATGTTTGATTACTGATTCAAAACTGGTCTGGGTTATCAAATATTCCAGCCCCTCAAGCAGGATTACAGAATTCTCACTTTTCCTGGTAAAATCCTCCACAATATACTTGAGCTTGGAGAGGTCGTCTGGACTCAAAGCATTCTTTGTTTCAATTCTGGTCAGCCAGAGCATGGGTGTCTTCTGGAGCTTGTACGTTCTTCTGAGCTTTTCTGGGTACACCCGGGAAACAACAAACCCTGGAATTTCGTGGGCTGCAAGATCTGTAAAAATCTGGAGAGCCTTTTTGGGTTTTTTCTCTAACGTAATATACCCCTCCATGGGGTCCAGCCAGTACTTGATTTCTGTCTTCAGTGCCTTTTCAGCCACTGGTTCTATAAGTACTCTGGTCCGATCAATGAATGCTCCGCACATGCTGGCTAAAATTTCCATGTCTTTCACATCTTCGTCAGTAATCGGATTGCCGCTCACATTACCTGCTGCCAGTGCTGCAAAGGCTTCATCCTGAACCACAATAGGAACCCACACAAAAGACTGTGATTCAGCTAATTGTTTTCCTTCCACAGTACTGGAGTCCTTGACGTAGATAGTTTTCTTCTCCAGAACACACTGCACTCCAAAGTATTCTTTCTGTTTCATGGGAATTGAGGTATCAGGTTCGGGGAGACCAACACCCCCACCCATATGGAACACCAGATTCTTCTTCATGGGGCTCACCAGAAAGATTCCCACCTGATCAAACCCCAGCTTCTCCATACTTTTCCCAATCGTTTTCAGACCTTTCTCCCACTCCCGCTCTCTCTGCAGTTCTTGTCTGGCATGTAAGAGGATTTCTATCCGTTCTGAGCGTTCCTTGATTCGTCTCTCCAATTGCATATTGAACTCCTTAATTTCATTATGCAGACGGGAATTTCTGATAGCTGATGATACTACTTCGTTTAAAGGCTTTAAAATGTCCACATCTCTCTGTTGGTACGCGTGGGATGCAGCCTTTGAAATGTGGAGCGCTCCCACACACAAATCTTCTATGACCAGAGGAAGGATAATTTGGGATTTGAAATGAGATGTGTCAAGAATACTCCTTCTTTCTTCCTTTTGGGCATCTTCCAGCAGCAAAATCTCACCATTCTCAATGCAGTGACCAGTCAGACTTTCACTGTAGTCAAAGGTTACATTCTGTACACTGGTTCTGATCCCTTCTGAGGCATATGCAGGATATATGCCGGTCCTGTCTTTTGATACTAAGAAAATAATGAAATTGTCGAATCCCACCAGTGCTTGAACAGAGTCTGCAATAAACCTGAATATTCTGTTCATGTCTATGGTGGAATTGATGAGCTTGCTGGCCTCAAAAAGGCCCTTCAACTGCATTTCTGCCCGTTTACGTTCGGTAATGTCCCGGAGTATGCCCCGAAATCCCCCAGGTTCACCAGCATCCCTGATCAAAGATACAGATGCTTCAACAAATTTTCTTGTCCCCTCCTTGGTGGTAATCTCTCCTCCCATGGCTGTGGCTGGCTCCCCTGTGCGGTACACTGTATTGAAGATCTTGTACACCTGGCGGGCGTTCTCTTCATCCATGAACTCTCTATTATTCATGCCCAGCATTTCATCTTTGGAATATCCAAGGATCCGCGCAAATGAATCGTTGAGAAAGATTATGTTCCCTGCAAGATCAGCCTCGAAATATCCATCCTCAATGCTTTTTAAGATTGTGCGGTACTTTTCTTCACTCCGCTGGAGCGCTTCATCAGCCAGCTTGTGCTCAGTGATATCCTCAATGATACCATCGTAGTACTTGGTGGCTCCATATCTATCTGTGACTGCCACAGCTGAAACTGACCCAAAAAAGAACGTTCCATCCTTTTTCCTTAATTTGAGTTCTTCATTTCTTACAAATCCATCTCTCAAAATTTTTTCATTAAACTTTTTTCTGTCTTCTGGATGTTGGTACAGATCAGCAACATTGATGGACAGGAATTCTTCCTTGCTGTCATAGCCAAACATTTTCACAATAGCGGGGTTGGCCTCAATGAACTTCCCCTTGGGCCCCACTGTATTTCTGTACACCCCCACATTGACATTGTCTGTCAATGTCCTGTACTTCTCCTCACTCTCCCGTAATGCTGCTTCTGCTTTCTTTCTTTCAGTGATGTCTTCTACAGTTCCTTCGTAGTACAAAATGCGGCCCGAGTCATCCTGAAATGCTTTTGCATTCTCCCGGACAAATATGGCAGTACCGTCTTTTTTTACCCAGGAAGATTCCAGTCCAATGACTTGACCTTCACGTTCCATGAGTTCTTTAAACTGGGATCGCGGATATTCTGGCTCAAATCCTTCTTCTTCCAGATTTCGCTGTGATAATTCTTCGAAGGATGAGTACCCCAGCATATGGGCAAGTGTCTGATTGCCCATGAGGATGCAGCCGTCTGGCGTGGTGCGGTAGATCCCTATGGGAGCATGGTCTAGGAAACTCTTGTATTGCTCACTTTCTTGGAATGCTTTCAATTGGCTGCCTTTTTCAATGTCAGGGTGCGCTTCCACTTCAGCAATACGCTGGCGAAGGTGCAGCAATTCATCTATGAGCTGCTTTTTGGTTTTACGTTCATCCTTCATCTCCTGCGCCTCCTGGTTCAATTTTAGTCTGGCATAGATACCCCTCGTGCAAATAAGTATGTGGGGTTGTGTGTACCTGACACTGTATAAAAGGGTTTCTTTGATCCTTTAGGCTGCCATCTCCTCTGAACAGCCTTATTAAGGTGCCGCGATGTTCTGCGATTGTTTCCTTGAAGCTCTCTTTCACTCTTGATGTTTCCTCTTCTACTATTATAAGGTTATCTATCATTGATCAGTGTGCAGCTACTGCTTTCTAAGGGGCTTCAGGCATTACTGCCAGAGGAGATGGTGGAGATTTTTTGAATGGCAAAAGGCTCTGTGACTTTCAGCAAGCTCTAGAATCAAGTACACTATGTCCGCCGCACTAACAGGTGACAAAACTGTGACTTTCAGCAAGCTCTAGAATCAGGAGGTAGTACTGTTACCAAATTGTATTAACATCAGACAATGCAGGAGAGCTATAGAGACTCCAGTACATGAAATCTATGTTCTATCTGAACCGTTTTCTACATCTGATTCTCTTCTCCATTTGCTGGAATTCTGATCTCTTGCTCGTTGGTGTCCTTTCAGAGGGTTCTTCACGTCTCGTTTTGTGTGCTGCTCTCTTCTTTTTTGAGTACTGCGTTTTCTGCCTCTCCTGAGGGTTTCAGAAATTCTTTTTTTGATCTGCGTTTCAGAGTGAATCCAATGTATGCAATTAACCCCGCTGCAATCAGAACTGCTGTAAGAATGATTATGGTTCTGTTTTTCTTGATTCTGGCAATTTCTTCATCGCACTGGCTGATTTTTTCTCGGCACGCTTGAATCTGTTCTGGATCATCATATTCTTCCCATTTTGACTTGGTTTCCACAAACAGCGTCCTCGCCTTCTGGTAGCCTGCAGTACTGAACATGCTGGGTGCAGCAACAAAGGCATCTTCTGCTTTTTGGAGGGAAGCGGTGGCTTCATCCCGCAGAGTGATCCAGTGATTGCTCTCTTCAGTTTTTGCAGTACACTCTTCAACTTTTTCTGTGCATTCAATTCCTTTGTACAGTTCTTTTGCTTCCTCATACTTTTCAATAGCTTCTTCGTATTTCCGGCTGTCGTACAGTTCTGCAGCGCTGTCAAAGATTTCATCTGCATTCATACCAATGGTGCACTTTTCCAGGAGATTTCGAGCCTCTTTGATACCTTCTTCTGCTTCTGTGTTTGAATAAATTTGGTA
>Ga0209635_10001021_pt1 | contig 20431 bp, 26 predicted proteins | sample DeeMarSWOR230_32_FD_187463 | JGI IMG/M metagenome (GOLD analysis project Ga0209635, IMG submission 187463) | Marine sediment microbial communities from White Oak River estuary, North Carolina - WOR-2-30_32 (SPAdes) (version 2) | ecosystem: Environmental > Aquatic > Marine > Intertidal zone >...
TGAAATACAACCCGACGAGAGTTCGAATCTCTCCCGGGCTACCAACCAAAAAAAGCATCAGTCGGGTGCGTATACATGTTGAAGCTTTATAAAACGGAAAGCTATCTGAAGATGTGATCACGAATGAAGCCCAAAGTCAAAAAACCCACTGAAAAAGAGCAACGAGAAGCGAAATCTTGGCCGATTTGGGAAAAAGAAGAATCCAAGTTCCCTTGGGAATACGATGAACAAGAAACATGCCTAATCCTAGAGGGAAAAGCCCTTATCAAGACGCCGGAAGGAAACGTTGAGTTTGGCCCAGGCGACTATGTAGTGTTCCCAAAAGGTCTCAAGTGCACATGGGAAATTAAAAAGAAAATCAGAAAACACTACAATTTTGGGTAACCAAGATTTCTCAGTAACCTATTTTTTCTTGCTTGATGACCGCAAGAGGTTTTTTAGATGACTTTATATGGTTTTTAGTGTTACTGGATTCTGAAGATAGCCCACACAAAACCAACCGAGGACCAAGATGAGTAAATTAAGCATAAACTCTCTTTCAGCATGGTTAAAAAGCGGACTTAACAAGTGGCGATTAGCCTTTTTGGTTTTCGCAGTAGTCTACGCGGTTTTCCTGTTGCTGGATTTATCTTTCATGGCAATTCAATGGGACGAAATCACACATCTGAATGGAGGCTTGCTTCTCTTACGCGGACGCTACCAAGAATACTTTGCGTTTAACGCGTTTTATCCACCAATGTTTGATTTAATAACCGCTGGCTTCTTCGGCATCGGAGGCGTGAGTATATTCGCTGGCAGATTTGTTTCAGTAACATTCGCGCTTCTTTCACTCTGGATAGTGTTTGAAACGGCTAACAGAATGTATGGACCAAAAATCGCGCTGATTTCAAGTGTCCTACTTGGGTTGATGCCTGGGTTTGTTTGGCTTTCGCGAGTGGCAATGATAGAAACCATGCTTGTGTTCTTCTTTACACTTACAATGTTCTTTTTTTTCAACTGGATACGTACGCATCGGAATAGAGACTTAATCTTGAGCGGCTTAACCTTGGGAATAGGTTTTCTGGTTAAATATCAAATGCTGGTTGCGGGCGTAATCATGATAGCAAGCATATTCATCTTAAGTCGACATTATCTTAAGGCAAAACTTTCTAGGATACCTCTCTTGATAGTGGCTGTCGCGTTGGTAGTGATCCCGTGGATTTTTATCTCCTATCAGATCTACGCCTCAGGAATGCTGGATCAGTGGATATACGCGCTGAGTATAGGCAACCCGGAGAAATCACTGTACAGCACACGATTCCCGCTGCCTGTATTCTATTTTATAGAGATGACTTGGCCTTACAACAACGTCCACCCAATTTCTCTTTTCCTATACATCGTGGGCTTGCTCGGCTTGGGTCTGTTCGCGTGGAAGAGAAAAACGGAAGACAAATTTCTCCTTGTATGGTTCTCGGTAGTTTTCGTTTTCTTCACGTTAATCGCGAATAAGCACTGGCGATACGTGATGCCGCTGTTTCCTATCTTGGCGATTTCCGCCGCGAGTCTCATTGTTTTCGCTTACGCCAAAGCAGAAAAAACTTTGCGGTCGAGGCTGATAAGCCTAAACAGGAAACGCGCTGTCAAAATCGCTGCTGGACTTTTCACAGTGTTCATAGCGGTTGCGGCTTTCTACAGCGTTAGTGACGCTTACCATTGGGTTGCAAAAGATCAAATTCAGGTTCCCATCGAAGCGGCAACTAACTACGCGGCTAGTCGCCTGAGCGAGAATGAATCGATAATGGTTGTATGCCCCTTCAACCTTTTCAGCCAGGACATGGTGAAGTTTTACTTGTACGCTGACGGCACCAAACATAATCAGGTTTGGCAGTATCCAGAGTTGCCTGTTGACACTTACACGCCTAACTTTGACATACACGAGTTTGTTACATTATGCGAGGAGCGCAACGTGAAGTACGTGTTTTTCTACGAATATGGAGGCACTGTGCCGTATTTCAACACAACATTGAGTTTGCATGAAATTTTCATGGACATTTACGGCTCGGGCAGGTTTAGTGAACTCTCTAACGAAACTACGTTTGGAACCAACCCGCGCAGAATTTTCATCTTATCCTTCTTACATTAATCGCAAGCGCTGGCTCAGCGGATTTCCAGAATCTACGTTTTTTACATCTGCTTTTTCTGATTAGTGCCTAAATCAAGCCCAAAATTCTTTAATTTTTATAACACACTTTCTATTCTTTTATTTCTAGTGCTTTAAATTCCCCGCAGTAAGCGCAATAAATTTCTCTTGTGCCTTTGATTTTTGGCTTGGACATGAAATTGGAGAAATGGCTGAAGCATACAAGGGAGTTCAGTACGAAAGCCTTAGAAAAATGTACGCTGACAGGGAGAAACTGCTAAACATCAGCCCTAAAGAAAATCTTGAAGAACTACGCGCTAAGTTGAAAGGTGAAATTGAAGAGCAGAATAAACAACTCCAAAGTATGGTGAACACCTTGGTTAGCGAGAACATTAATTTAAAGAAAAGAATTGAAAAGACTGAAAACAAACTTGCTGAGCTTGAGAAAATAATAAGGAACGCTTTGGAAGAAAAATAGGAGTTGCTATGTCCTTGTCATTATTATCTATTCAAAAAGGTTACATCAAAACTGAACAGAGACTTGAAGCTGTAACGCAGTCAATAAATGAAGCCATAGATTTTGAGAAGAATCAATAGATCAGAAAGTCAAATCTTTGCTAAGTCCCAGATGATTTATCTGATTAGGGAGGCGAGGCATATGGGCTTCGCCTTGGGGCTTGACAGCATTCGCTATTATGCGATTGACATTGACATCCGCAACCTCGCTGATTATCTGATCTTAAAATCGCAAGGCGTTCAGGGTCTAGCTGCTGACCTGCAGTGGCTCTACAGCTACTTCAACCCATCAACTGTTAGGAATATGCCTCCGCAATATTTCATAATGATAAGCAAGACAGGAGCGTTAGGCTTGGGAGAGTTTCCTTATCCTGAATGGCATAAGCAAGAGAACATTTTATCAAACGTCGGCGTCAAAGTGGAGTATGGTGAACCGGCTTTTGAAGGGGAATACAAGGGAACTTTCAGGACAGTTGGTGACAAAGAGCATGCAGAGATGGTTAGGCTCTATGTTGAAGAAGAACTAGGCTTCAACAAGATTGCTGAAATTATTGGGAGGTCAAGTCGAACGCCTTTGACTCAAATACAGAAACACAACAAGGCTGTGGAAAGGAGCGGGTTCTGCCCAGCGTGCAGGCGGCTCAAAAGTAAATATGAAGGTCAAACTACAGGAAGAGAACAAAGCCATTACAGCTAATTGAGGTTTATCCAATCTCTCAAGTTTGAATCAGAAACGCAAAAATACTAAACGGACCACTATTTAGTTGAAAATATGTGGTGGTTTTAATATGGATTTTGTGAAGGCGGCTTTGAAGAAGGAAATACCTGCGGGCAAAATGAAAGCCGTTGATGTGGCTGGTGTCTCCGTTTTGCTTGTCAATGTTGATGGTGAATATTATGCCATAGGCAACAAGTGTACGCATAGAGGTTGCAAGCTGTCAAAAGGAGCATTAGATGGCGAAGCTGTCAAGTGTCCTTGCCATAAATCAGTTTTTTACGTGAAGACTGGTGCAGTCATTCATGGACCCGCATCTAGGCCTGAACCTAAATATGCTGTGAAAGTGGAAGAGGAGCAAATTCTCGTTAGCGTCAAATAGCATTCAGAGCTGGATTCGGCAGTTCCACTTCAGTGGCTACTTCGTTTCGGCGCAGAAACCACGGAGTAAAAGGTCCATTATAACGCATAGAAAACACTTGACCAGCAACTTTCAGCCCCGCATTTTCAATTTCAGCCAGCAACTCTTCCGTTTTCTTTTTGAATGTCGAGTTCGACCAGCGACCAGAAAATTTGAGAGCCGCCACAACTCTTTCAGGTACTTCCACAATTTTTACGTGGTCATCTAGAGGCTCAGGAGTTGTTTCAAGCGTGAAGCCTTCAGGCATTATGAAAGCAATTGAACCTTTTTCAGATAAGACAGGTGCTGTCATGGCTATTTCTTCTGAAACAACAGGCGCAGTCATCGCAATATCGGATTTCTGCCTATTATTGCCCGTGATGAAACGGAAAAGAAGGTTGAACCCTCCGTCGCCATAACCATCAACTCTGGCAATCACCAAACGAGGATAACGCCTAACCTCTATCTTGCCAATTTTCTTCAGAACTTCATAATTTGCCTGTTCGACCATAACTAATTATTAAAAATACCCAGAATATATTGATTCTCTTCAATAATTTGCTGCTGCTCGTCTCAATAAGCTTAAAAACAAATTTCTGCAAATGGATAAACTAAGTATTTCTTCTGTTCGGAGGTGATTGGTTGAATAATAGAGAAAGACAGGAGATAATAGCGAAATCACCCATTTCCTTCAGCTACTTGAAAAAGTTCAACCTAGGCGCTGGAATCCTGCACTTGTCTCAGGGAATAATAATGCTCGCTTTAGGCACGCTTCTAACATGGGAACAAGAAATATACACATTCTACTTGAAATTTAACGTAACCCCTGGGCCTCCAATAGTTTTTAACATTGCACCTGACCCTAAAGTCTGGTTTACCCTAGGTTATCTGGGAGTAATCGTTGCGTCTTTCCCGCTGCTTTCGGCATTGGCGCACTTTCTGATTGCTTTCCCAAAAAACAAGGACTACAACGAAAACTTGAAGAAAGGAATGAACCCGTATCGCTGGTACGAGTACGCTTTTTCCAGCTCAATAATGATTGTCTTAATAGCCACGTTTGTGGGTGTCTGGGACTTCTGGTCGCTCGTGATGATCTTCACGCTGAACGCCATGATGATAATGTTCGGATACTACATGGAAATGGTGAATCAGCATACCGAAAAAACTTCCTGGTCAGCTTTCCTAGTGGGATGCATTTCAGGAGGCGTTCCTTGGGTAGTGCTATTCGCTTATTTCGTAGCAGCAATAATGTCAACAGGAGTTGAGCCACCGGCATTCGTATATTCGATATTCTTCATTTACTTTGCAGTGTTCAATGTCTTTGCCCTTAACATGGTTCTGCAGTACAAAGGCGTAGGACGCTGGAGAGACTACCTTTACGGCGAACGAGTCTACATAATATTAAGCTTCGTAGCCAAAACAGCGCTAGCGTGGCTTGTCTTCATCGGAGTATTCGCGCCGTTTTAAAACCTCAACTTCTTTCCCTTTTTATTTATGCTAAAGTCAGAAAATGGATAACACCTTGACTTCGAAATTCTGATAGAAGAGCAGAATAATAAAAATGTTTTAAAGAGAACTAATATTGCGGCACCAATCTGAAATCTTGCTTTCATTCTCCTCTTGATTCTCAAAAACCTTAGAAACTACAAGCTCGCCAACAATTTCACCATTAGATATCAAAGCCTTAACCCTCTCAACAGCTTTCTCATCCCCTATTCCCTCATTCGTACAAAAAACCGCCACTTTCTTACCTGCAAAATCACTTCTCTTTAAATATGTACTAATCGCAGATGCGGGTCTGCTATTCCAAACAGGCGTGCCAACAACTATGAGTTCAAAGTCGCTGGGCGACTTTTGCATTTTCCCAATTTCCGTTTCATTGCCGCGAGTAGCGTCATATCCAGCTTTCAAAAATCCAAATCGCCCACTTCTATTCTTCAAATCAACAAGCTCTTCAATATCAGCTTTGAGTTCCGAGGCCACTTTTTCAGCTACAAATCTTGTTTTTCCAGTTCGAGAATAATAAACAACCAAAGTCTTCATCGTTATTCCTCTGAAGTTGAAATTTACTTGTTTGTTGAGCTTAAACATTACGCTCGTTGAAAAATGACGGGAGATGCTACATCCATACTAGAAGATTCATGTGTTGATTGTTAATGCAAAAAAGGGAAAATTTTAGTGTCTTCTGGCTCGATGGACTCAGGAAAGCGCACGCTTCATAAAAGTGGAAACAGCATTTTGTTGTTGCCACCAAGCAGTCACAATTATTTAAATTATATCAGAATAGAGTGAATATCGCGAACCCGTTATGGTTTTACTATATAATGATAAGCAAATCGGAGGTGAGAAACATTGAAATGTGGATTGTGCGGTGCTGAAGTCAAAGAACAACCAAAAATCACTGCAGATGGAAAATGCTCGGTCTGTGGTGCCAAATTAGCAGTTAAGAAATAGAAACCCGAGTTTCTTAAACATGAATAAATTGGTTTCTATTTCCTTTCCTTTTTACGGACCTAGCGCGCGATACCCGTTTCTAGACCTATTACCCTAATTTCAGATAACGTGAGAAGTGCCAGTGTTAAATGGATTTTCTTCAATATCTTCGTCACTAAATTACACAAAGAAGCATTTTAGGGTATTGACTTTTCTTTGCCATTCTCTGGAACCTGCTTGAAGGCGCAAGGAGTTAATTTTAATTATAAGAGGATGCCAATACCGCTACTATTGAAGGTTGGTTTCGAGTTGATTGAACTGATCTATTGGACCGGTACAGCGGTCTTTGGATTTGCCACTTTGTTCTTCTCTTATTTGGAAGGGCGAAGAAGTGGTCCTATTTTTGGGTTCCACTCGAATACTCTTGTTTGTTTTATCACTATGGTTTCTTACGTTGTAATGGCTCTAGCTTTGGGTACTGTCCAAGCTGACAATGGTCAACCGATTTACTGGACAAGATGGCTCTTCTACATTGCTAGTTGTAGCATACTGACGTTGGAGTTATCTTTCATTACGAAAAAATCATCGGCAATGAAAGCTGAGATAGCTTTGTTTACGGGTTTGACAATGTTTTGTGGATACTTGGCTAGTGTAGTCACTTCAGTTGAGCGCTGGTGGTTTTTTGCATTCAGTACAGCCGCTTTTATTGGCATGCTCTATTTGCTCTTGAAAGGATCCAAAAGTGAAACTGTTAATCTGAATTCGACACTTGCCTTTGTGGTTGCTAGCTGGTCTCTCTTTCCAGTAATCTGGATCCTTGCTCCCACAGGCTTTGGTTTATTCACCACACTTATTGAAGCGGTACTCTATCTTGCCCTTGACTTCGTAACCAAAATTGCTTTTGGATTTTACATTGCAACCCGTGAAAATCCTCCCTCGCGTGAGCTTAGTCAAATTGTGAGGAAATAAAATGCAAATCAAGGACCTTAGACGTTTCATCAAGACTACCGAGACGATGGTCGTTCCCTCCAAGGTCGCGTCCACGACCCAAGGCAGCGCTATACTCCGCAAGCTACCGCTCCGACTTCAGCGGTATATAGTCAAGAGAGGTGCGCGCACCAACCCGTATATGAGCTTCGTCGTCGAACCATACGCTGTGTTCCTCGCCTTTGAAGTCACCGATACTAAGGCGGCAGAGCAGTTGTTACCGCCGAACTACAGCTTGTTCCCTTCGGCAATGTTCAGCGATACCCCCAAGCGACGGTGCGCGATAGTTAGTGCCTTTAACGTGCACACGAGTGTGTTTTGGGGGAGCCGCGTGGAGTTCTACCTGATCGCTGAGAACTGCAAGACCGGACTTCTCTCTTGGATCATCATCGAGTATGAAAGCAACACACACAGTTACGACCCGAAGCAGGGTTTCGTCGGTCCGAGCACCTCGCATTCGGTAGTCACGACGTCTTATCTTGGAGAGATCATCATTGATGTCTTAAGCGCCCGATCCGATAACAGTCTAGTCCTTGTAGCCGACTTGAAGAACGGTGTGCTCAAGGACCTCGATCAGCGCCTATGGGTCGAGGGAAATCTCTCAGTCGACTATGGCGGTGAATTGCAGCAATGCACCAAACCGTTCAGTCTGGTGTTCGATCCGAAGGAGATGGCGCAAGCGCTGAAAATCCCAGTCGACGATATCTCCCTGTGCGCCAACACGTTTGGCGCTGGCGCACTGGATCCGATGCCTTTTGAGGTGGCGTGCTTCCCCTACGCACAGCACTTCGTCACGACGAGCGTTCCGACAGCCACCTCGATGCGGACGGCCGCGGATCTCGAGCAGGCCGTGAACGAGATCAATAACAAGATGAACGCATCTCAGGAGATGGAATGCAAAAGGTAAATTCAAGTTCGCTACCGAGATAACAAAATAGGCGTTTTTCAAAAACCCACGTGTGCACTTCAAAGGTCAATCTAGCCCATAAGACCATAAGAAATCCCATTTTTGGTTACTCTGGAGTTCAATGTTTTTATATACCTGAAACCCCAATCAAATTGGGCGATTTTACGCGTTCTTTCAGGTATCTCCACCAAGTTTGAAATTGTTGATATCAGAAAAACAGCTTTGTGCCGATTCTCATGGAGTTCCTTTGTAGTCTAGTGTGCCGGGGCATCCGATGCAGTCTGATTCTTGATAACTCACGCAAAGACTGCATTTCTTGCCACAGGGAGTTAATTCACTTTTTTCTAGCAACACCTTCAGGTTGAACGTTTCTCCTATTATCGGTTTTACCCGTTGCCAAGAAGTGATTTTCGCGTTTATCATGCTTCGAACGCACTCAATTGACGCTAGAAGAGTTTCAGGTGTTTCGCCACAGATCAGTGCCGTATACTGTGGCATGGCAATATTCTGCGTTATTTGGAGAACTCGTGGGCACAACTCTAATTTCTGTATCATATTTTTTTTCTTTTCTGGCTCTTCGGTATCAAATGAGACCATTGCCAATTTCCAACCTAACTTTTCGACATCAACCTTTGCCCCAAAATCAATAATCTGCTTTTTCGCAAGTTCCTTCAATCTTGCTATTGCAGTAGGTCTTGAAATTGCAGCTTCCTTAGCGATCTGGGTGTTAGTCTTTCGGCAATCCTCGCTTATTGACTTGATTATCTTGAAATCAATCTCATCTAGCGAATTTGGCATTTGTTTCTCTCCAAGTTTTTAACAATTTGCAAGCTATCACTGTAATATCATATACGCTCCGTAAAGTTTATAAGGCTTTTCCCTTACAACCTGTAAAAGATGAATCTTGAAGAAATGGAGGAGGGAGGTGAAAAATTATGGCAGATATAGTCGACACCGCTGTTGCCGCAGGCAATTTCAAGACGCTAGTAACAGCTGTTAAAGCTGCTGGATTAGTCGATACTCTGAAAAGCAAAGGTCCATTCACCGTATTCGCGCCTACCGACGACGCATTCGCAAAGTTACCCAAAGGCACAGTTGAAGGCCTCCTAAAAGATGTTCCAAAATTGAAGGCGGTACTAACATACCATGTAGTTCCAGGAAAAGCCATGGCTGCCGAAGTATCCAAGCTGAAGACAGTGAAGACTGTTCAGGGTCAAGAACTGAAGATTGACGCTGCAAAATGGCATCTTCACAAAAACATCAAAGTAAACGATGCAAACATAGTCAAACCTGACTTAGTCGTAGACAACGGCGTGTGCCACGTCATAGACAAAGTATTAATTCCAAAATAGCAAACTAAACAAGTTCGCTATTAAACCCCCTTTTTGGTCTATTCGAGAAATATGTTTACAAACGGAAAGATTAACATGCAAGACATCGTGGTAGTTGAAAACCTGCGAAAAACTTACGAAAAAGACGTTTTAGCAGTGGATGGCATATCTTTCCATGTACAAAAAGGCGAAATTTTTGGTTTCCTCGGACCTAACGGAGCGGGAAAAAGCACCACAATTAAAATCTTAACGACCTTGCTGGAAAAAAGCTCAGGAAAAGCCACAATTGATGGACTCGATATTGATGATGACCAAGCCGAAGTTAGGAAAATAATTGGTTATTCTTCGCAGGAAGTAGGGGTAGACGATGATTTAACAGCGCGTGAGAATCTTTTACTTCAATGCAGTTTTCACCACATCCCTAAAGAAAAAGCCAAAGCCAAAGTAAATGAGCTTCTGCAAACTGTCCGGCTTGCAGAGGCCGCCGATAGAAGGCTGAAGACGTTTTCTGGTGGAATGCGAAAACGCCTAGACTTGGCATCCTCGCTCGTTTCAGACCCCAAAATCTTGTTTTTGGATGAACCTACAACTGGGTTAGATCCGCAGAGTAGACAAGACGTTTGGGATTACATAGTCAAATTGAATCGTCAAGGAATGACGATTTTTCTCACGACCCAGTACATGGAAGAGGCAGATCGACTTGCTAATAGGCTGTGCATTGTGGATCAAGGAAAGATTGTTGCAGAGGGAACACCGACTGAGCTTAAGGCGCAGGTGGGAGCAGATAAGATCACGATTCGTTTCAAACCAGATGATCTTGCTGGCTGCGAGAAAGCTAAGGAGCTGATGTCCACACTTAAAGGAATTGAGGCGGTTGGACAATGTGGAGAGGGGTTGGTGGCTGTTAATGGTTTGGAAATTATTACTAAGAACGGTTCTGCGCTGGTCACGCAGGTGGTAAGAGCGCTTGATGGAGCCGGCGTTGATGTGGAGCAGCTGAATCTTTCAGTGCCTACGCTTGACGAAGTGTTTCTTAAACTAACTGGGAAAACTCTGAATGTAGTTGAACGTAAGGAAGCTGTAGGTAGACGAGGGCGAAGGAGGAGAAGGGATTGAGAGAAATGATTTCTGAAGTGATAGCGATATTCAACCGTTGGAACAAGAAACTATTACGCCAACCGATTCTGATCTTTTTCAACCTCATCCAGCCGCTAGTATGGTTCCTGCTTTTTACACAAGCCTTCTCAGCAATCGGGAACATCCCAACCTTCCAGGTGCTAACGGGAACCAGCAGTTACATAACATTCTTCACTGCTGCCGTCATAATTCAAACTATAGCTTCTTCGGCGCTTAACGCTGGTATTGGGTTGGTTAACGATTTTGATAGCGGATTTATGGACAAGATGAGGGTCGCCCCAATCAACAAATCTTCCATACTGTTCGGCAGACTATTCAGCAACGCGTTAACTACGGTCATCCAAGTTGCCATAATATTAGTTATCGGCTTGGCTTTGGGAGTAAACATAGCTTCCGGCATTTTCGGAGTGTTAATAATTTTCTTACTAGCTGCCCTGTTCGGAATTGCCTGGTCAGGCATATCCTTGTTTGTGGCTTTGAATACGAAGAATGCGGAGACCACTCTTTCTGTGGGATTGTTAACTACTTTTCCGCTGTTGTTTCTCTCTGCGTCCGTAATGCCAATTGGGCTGTTGCCAAGTTGGGTGCAGCAAGTAGCTCAGGTCAATCCTTTTACATACATCGCCGAAGCTTTTCAATCTCTCATTATCAATGGTTTTGTTTGGCAAAAAATTGAGTACGCTCTAATTGCCATACTTATCGTGGGCGTGCTAAGCTTAGGCACAAGCATTCTAATATTTAGAAGAAAAATCTCATAGCTGAAAAGAGTTCTTGAATCAAACAATAGAACTTGAAAATCCCTTCATATGCTTTATGCCAAACGTTTTATACACAAAGAACAGGAAATAGAATTGTGAGAGATAGAGAATGGTAGCCAAAAATTCAGTCTTGCTCAAATGGTCGAACATAGTTGCCTTCGCGTTGACAGTAATAGTTAACGGATTAGCAGGCAGCACGACACTCATAGGTGGAGTAAACACCGCTTTCATATCTGATTCAAACCCTACATTAATTACCCCCGCAGGATTCACCTTCGCCATATGGGGCGTAATCTACATTCTGCTAGGCGTCTTCGTCGTCTACCAAGCGCTCCCCAGCCAAAAAGAAAAAGAATACCACAAGCAAATAAGCTGGCTATTCATTCTAATCAGCATCACAAACATCAGCTGGATCTTCCTATGGCAATACAACCTCCTAACCCTATCACTCCCCGTAATCGTCCTATTCCTAATCGGCCTAATCCTAATCTACACACGTCTAGGCATAGGAAAAACACAAGTCCCATTAAAAGAAAAACTAGCTATCCACACACCCTTCAGCGTCTACCTAGGCTGGATAACCATAGCAACCATAGCAAACGTCGCAGTAGCCGGAGTTTCAACAAACTGGGATGGATTCGGAATAAGCCCTGAAACCTGGGCAATCCTAATCATAATAATAGCACTACTCCTCACACTAATTGTAACAGCCACTAGAAAAGAAATCGCCTACGGCCTTGTCATAGTCTGGGCATTAATTGGCATCATATCAAAACAAACCAACACAAACATAATCATAACAGCAGAGGTAAGCGCCGTAATCATCCTTATAGCAATAGCAGCCATAGCAATTCTAACCAAACTCAAAAAATTGTAGAAAATAAAAAACACTAAAAGATTGAGGGATATTCGACTACAAGTTAGGTTGAATCACATCAAGGTCATATCTTGCCCACAGCAAACCAGGGTTCCAGCGCCAGCTTCTAATACTTCCACCTTGTTGCCACAAATCTCACAAACATACACCTGTCCCTTCTTAGTCAAAACACCACCTCCTCCACAGCTTACATTAAGTAGTCATTACTCAAGACTCGGCAGTTTTTGCGGCGCCCTCAAATCCAATAAGCAAGTCTGAGCATGCCCCTTAGCCTTGACCTTCCGGTATACTTTCATCACAATTCCTTTTTCATCAATCAAGAACGTAGTGCGCTCAGTACCCATAAACGTTCTACCATAAAGACTCTTCTCCTTCCAAACCCCATACAAATCCAAAACCTTACCCTCAGCATCACTCAACAAAGTAAAAGGCAAACCATGCTTTTCCTTAAATTTCTGATGAGACTCAACACTGTCCTTGCTAACACCCACTATCACAGCGCCCTGCTTCTCAAACTCTTCAGCAACATCCCTAAACTCAACAGCCTCCGTAGTACACCCGGGAGTATTGTCTTTAGGATAAAAATAAAGCACCAATTTCTTGCCCAAGTAATCTTTCAAAGAAACTTGCCTTCCGTCATCTGCTTCCAAAGTGAACTCTGGAGCCTTTTCACCTTCAACAACCATGCAAACCACAACAACAATTATGTTTCTCGCCAGATTTAAAACTCGTGGAACTCAATATCTAAGAACACGATTCTCGCCATATAACGTGCGCTTAATATTATATGAAGTGTTTATTTATTTACGACTTTAACAACACCCCATAAGCAAAATCTGAATTAAGTAAAAACAAATGCAAAACTCTTATTCTAAAATTACCATGAGAACCTAAGTTGCAACTTAACTGTATTAAAATTTAATCCCCAAACCCAAACCCAAACCCAAACCCACTTACTCCTGCTTGCCTTCTTACTTTTGCTCTCTTTCTCTTTCTTTCTCTCTTAACTACTTACATATCTCACATATCTCACATATCACACACACGAGTAAAATAATAGGTCTGACTTCTGACTTGAGACCCTTGGGCATTTATCTCGTCTTATTAATTTGCTTGTTTGTTATCGTCGTGTGCGATAGTGTCATAATTGCGAAACATCATTAAGGATATTAGAACATTACAAAAGATAATTGGTGATAACTTTGAAAGAATACGTGATCCTTCTTTCACTCAAACCAGCAGTCAGACTTGATCCGAAAATAGATAATGTTTTACTGAATTTTGATGAAGCAAAGAGACCAAAGAAAGTCATAATATCTAAGATTGAAGAAACTATTTCAGGATGTAAAATACAGTTAGGCTTGTCGTTAAGGGTTTTTCTAAGTGCTAAGAATTTGAAAGAAGCAATTAAAGAGGCTAAGAGTTTTGCAGATGGGGTCGTCAGTTTTATCACGTTAACCACGGGTGTTGGATTAGACATTCCTTCTGAAAATCTGGCATATGAAATTACACCAAAAACATTCGAACGCGACTTCATTCAAATTTATCACGATCCATTCCGAATAGCTGTATCCAGACGTACCTTGAATCATGAGAAGTTCACTCAACTAATGGATCATGTAATTAAATCAAATCCTGAGATTCGAGACCGTATTGGGCGGTCGATACGATGGTACAGAATGGGAGCGACTACTTTTGATGTTTTTGATAGGTTTAACTGTTTTTGGATAGGCTTAGAAGCTCTTAACCCGATTTTACAGAAAAAACTTAAAGTTGGAGATGATAAAACGAAATGCCCAAAATGTCGAAATGAATGGGTATCAACACCAACAGTATCTGGCATCAGATTGTTTGTTCAGAAGAAAATCCCTGAAGGCAAAAAATTGTACAAAAGTTTCCGCGAGCTAAGGATTAACCTTATGCATAGCAAAGAGAAGCTCGGTAGACTACATTCAGATGCTGTGGAACTATCATTTAGAATTGGAGAAGTTCTTTTCAGAGCAATCTGCTACCTTGTAGGAATTGAGCAATGGGAAAGCATAGAATATAGAAAGATTTTGGAAAAAGTTCCTATGCGTATAGAGCTGGAAGCAACTCTGGTCAACGGCGAACCTAGATCATTAGGTCTTAATGGCAAAGACCCGTATTTTGAGCCAACACAAGAATTCACTCCGAAAATTACTGATGCTGAAATAACTTTTGAAGGCAAAGCCAGTTTTACTGCTCGCCTAAATCCAAAGGTAAAATGGAGACCCCGTGAAATTCGGTTTTATGGTGATCCTGAAACAAAGGGTAACATAACTTCGACAGAATTCCATAAACGAGACGAAACGGGCAAACCCAACTAAATCAGTTTGTTAAGTGATCTTCTTAGAAGGTTTCAACTTCAGCTACAAAATCATTGAAGATGTTCGCTCATTTTCTATTGACTTTCTTCTATTCTCTCAAAAAACATATTCACAAAAAGAGATGGATTGCATTCCAAATTCATAATTCTTAAAAGCAATTTATTTGTCATATTTTTTAAAATGGATGGTTCAATTGTTTTCCTTCCATTCTTGATTTTTATAATAGTATTAGTTTTAGTCTGGATTTTCTTGATAAGTTTGAAGCCAAAAAAGGAATATGGAGTAAAATCTGTCACGCTTAGAGGGGAAACGGTGAAAAGCATTGGAGAAAGAAGGATTGCAGATTACTTTGAGAAAAACAACATTAATTATGTATACGAGAAAGAAGCTAAAGGCAAATTTCTATTATTTTTTGATTACAAGATTAGTTCTCCTGATTTCTATTTACCTGATTATGATGTGTATGTTGAATATTGGGGATTAGTGAATGCAGATGATGGATGGACAAGAGAAAATTATGTCAGAAATATGAAAAGAAAGATGGCTATCTATCATAGAAACAACATCAAGTTTATTTCAATATACCCAAGAAATTTAGAAAACTTAGATTGGATTTTTAGAACGAAATTTAAAAAGGTTACAGGTTTTGACCTCCCTAACTAACTCTCTCTCAACAAAAAACAAATAAAAAACACACACGGAATGCGCATGTATTTGCATTCTATTTGAATGCGTTTTTGAGGGGCTCTGAGACTTCTCTCCAATAATTCTCGAAGCCCAAAGAATAAAGTCTAGACAATTTTTGTTTTATCTCTTCTTCTTTGCTTCCGTAACTTAGAGCTATTCTAAAGCGGTCTTTTTGGTGAATAACAAAATCATTGGTGTATCCGTATTTCTGAAAGCCACGGCATCTTCGCACTGCTTCAACAAAAAGCATCATCTGATTGCTAAGCAAGGTCTTATCTTCGTTCTTTCGGTCTGAACAAAAAATCTGCAGATATTGAACGACGCCACTCCGCCACGCATTTAGATACATGGTTTTGAGTAGTAATTTGGTGTCGAAACCGACAATCCAACACATAATTTGATTGTTTAGTTTCTTTACCTCTCTCAAATTTTCAATTGCGTCTTTCAAAGTTCTTGATATTAGTTTGCTCTTGACCTGTATTACAAAACGAACATCTTCTTCATTGACAATTACTAGGTCTCCAGACTCGAATAGGGGTTTTTTTCCTTTTTCGTAAATGATAACGTCGCATTCTCGACTCTTTTGCCCTTTATGATCATATATCAAACCATGTTTTACAGAAAGAGAATCGTCAATAAATCTGCCGACAAAGTCCCTTACCAATGCCTCATGATAATCGCCTTGAATCTTGGGTTGCCTTGTCAATGACCTAAGTTGTTCTCGTTTTGAGAGTAGTTCTTTCTTCAATCCTTCGTAAAAGTCTTCCATAGTTATTTCACGCCATTCGAATCTATACCAATTCTTGGCTCCCAGCAACTTTTCTCTTTTCGCAGATATTTGGCAAACAACAGCGCTTCTTCATTGATCAAAGTCTCAATCGTTTGCCTTTCTCCAACTTTTATTCGAGGAATCTCCAAAGTTGTCTCAAAGTACTCGTTTAAGCTGACTGTGAAATCTCTTGTTTTAGACTCTTTAAGGTATTCTCGTTTTCCCTTTTTCTGACCAGCCATCGCTTCCATCTTGAGCATGAAATCTCGCTTAGCTAGCTTCTGGCAATATTGAATAATGAAATCGTCAATCAAATGGCGGTATAGCTCTTGGAAGTCACAGACCAAACTCGGTTTCCCAAACTGCTCTGAATGCAGAAAACCCAAGTACGGCTCAAGCTTCGCGTTTATTAACGCTCTGTGAACCTTCCATGCAAGAAACTCATAAGCCAAATTTAAAAGGTTATTCACGCCATCATAAGCCTTGAATGTCTTTCTGCTTTCAGGTCTAATTTTCTCTGGAATCACCTTTAATATCTGTTTGAAGTAGAATTGGCTGAATTTGGCTTCAATCTGCATAAGCTTTCTTCTGCGCGTTTTTAGCTCTTCTGTCTTAATAGCATCGATTCTCAGTTTGACGGAAGTATCTGTTTTCAAACCGTACTTCTTCAAGATGATGTTTTGTCCTTCAATCTTGCTCTTGACAAATTGTTTGGCAATCTCAAATGCTCTGCCATCTTTCAATGCTTCATATTGAGCTAAACGCGTTGCAACATGGCTATCATCATCTAAACCCTTAAGCATGGCAACAGGTCGCCCTCTCTGAGTCATAATCAAAACGTCGATATCCCAGAAACCGAATGAAGCTAAAGCACCCGTAGAAACCATATTTCCACTTTTCAAAATAACCTCGCCAATTTCCTTTTCAAACAACGGATACTTCTCAGAATTGCCTTTTTTGTCTCTTACAACGAAACAGCCTTTTTCCATTCCGAGATAAGAGCCTTGACCGCCTAAGATTATTTTTTGAGTTTTAGAACCCTGAACCATAATCATACCTCTTTCGCTAATTTCATCATACGCTTTCCAAACTCCAAAGTTTTTTCCAATTGATATTTCTTGATTTTTTCAACATCGATGATACCCTTGTGTTTCTTGCTAACTTCAACAAGTTTCCAAGATAGTTCTCTAAAAGGCTCCCAAACCCAGATTTCCAGCAAGAAATACAACCTATCTTCTGAGATATTTTTCCCTTCCAATATTCCAATAAGGTCGTAACTTATGCTTAAAGTATTGTACAAGTTGATTAGTTCCAGAATAAATGTTGGATTTTTCATCTCCATTAAAGCTCCTTCCATACCTGAGAGTAACTCTTCCTGTGACAACGTTGCGTTAATTAGGTCGATGGCTTCAGGTTCAGCCTTGAAATATGCCGAAGGATACTCTCTTCTTTCTTTTTGTATTAGTTTACGCTCTAGCATGCTGTTCAAGCGTTTAGTTAAAGTCCTTGAGCTTAGTTTCGTTTTTTTTAAAAGCTCGCCATACTTGTGCCATTTTTCGTCGGATAGAACTTTTAGTATGGCTTTTGCTGATTCAATCATTTTTGAAGTATTATCGTCCATGCTTCCTCACTTCTTCACAATTGAATTTACACCTGTACATTAATAAGTATTTCTCCAGCATTAGAATACGGTGAAAGAATTGAAAGAGAAGGGAAAACGAAGAACGGTTTGGCTTCCAGAAAAACTCGATAAGAAATCTGAGGAAGTGCGAAAGGCTTTGGGCTTAAGCAATAGCGGATTCTATCGTTTTGCCATTATTGAAGTAGTCAAGCAATTCCAGACCAAGCAATTCCCAGAAAGGAGACTCAGAAATGACAGAAACCAAAAAACTCAATGTTGAAACCATCTTAGAGTACATCGGGGCTACACGCGATAATCTACGTCAAGACGCCTACAACCACTGGCACAGATTCATAGAATACTGCAAAAGAAACTCGGGAAAGAATTGGGAAAACGACATCAGACCTAAACTTAGAAGCTGGATTGGCGTCGATTTCCGTTACATAGACGATTATCTTGAATGCTGTTTATCATGGAGAATTATGGAGTTAGACGATGGCATTTTAAACTTTAAAGGAATACCCGATGAAGCTGAAATTCCAACGGAGCTGACTAACGAACAGCTTAGAGAAGAACTTCAAGAAGAAAATGAGCAGAGAAGCAGACTCGGAAAACCCAAAGTCGGTCTAAGAGAGTGGAAAGAGAAGCGAGCTAAACGATTGAAACAAGTAGGATAGGAGATTTTGAGCCTTGGCTAAACATAAAACAATTACTAAACAACAGAGAAATGCGATAAGAACATATGTGAAGCAAGGCTTAGGCTCTAACAAAATCCAGAAAAGACTCCAAGAGCGACATCTTGGTTTAAGACGGAAAGTGCTTCTTGCAGAGATTAGAAAGTTAAAGCGGAAAAAACCTAAAGTCAATGTTTACAAGTACACGCCTAAAAAATATCGCAGAATCAGTAGAGGATATGGTTACCCATCTAAGAGGAGAAGGTTCAGTGGGAGACAAGTTGCTGTTTATGGCTATGCAAAAACAATGAGGCATCCGAGAGCTTACAGTGCAAGGTTTGAGTTTTACGGTTCTGGAAAAGAACTGTTTCAGGCTGTGAGACTAGCCCATAGTGGAATTGTACCGCGTTATGAATGGGCTTTTGTCAAGTGTTCTGCAAGAGACTTCTTGCATAACCCTAATTTTTACGGCGAGAGGGGGGTTTGGGTTGCAAAACCTGAAGTTGAAAGCTGATTTTGAAAGTGAGATTGCGAATGCGGTCGAGTTTGCAGTTGAAACAGTGATTAAGTCTGAAATTGAAGCCGAAATCAAAGGTAACCCTATTCTCGGCTTTACTGATAAAGCGACGGTCAAGATTGATTTTGATGATAGGTCTTGCAAAACTGCTAAGTATTGGGCTTTGAGAACTTTGAAGAGGTTTAGGCTTAGAGGTTTTGTTATTTTGAAATCGAGTGAGAGGCACTATCACATGGTTTTTGACCGCAAAGTTTCATGGTCAAAGAACATATGCACAGTTGGTTGGGTTGCTGTTTGTTCTCGTAATAGTAGGCTCAAAGATTGGTTGGCTATGCAGTGCATTAAAGAAAGTTCTACTTTGAGAGTTGCGCCTAAGGGAGATAAGCCTTCTCCGAGGATTGTTTTTCGATATGGAAAACAAGACAAACAAATTAGAGAATTTTTGTCTTACAGAAGAGAAATCAAACGAATAGTCAGAACGATTCAGAACCGAAAACAAAAAACCATTTAACCAAATTAAACAGAAAATTCTGTTCTGTTTCCATTTCTTTGCAAAAAGCTTTTCTTCAAGAGTTATGAACCATGCATGGAGTTGAGCATGCTTAAAACAGATATAGCTATTTTATTGTTTTTGCTGGCAATTCCATTAATATCTTTGATTGTTTTTGTTCAACCAAATAATTTTCAAGAAGCCTTGATAACAAAAAGCAATGACCTGAATCCTTTAACATTTTTTACTTCGGTTTTTGTGCATGCAGATTTAGGTCACTTGCTTGGAAATTTGTTAATTTTCTTGATTTTCGGTTTTGCATTATATTTTGTTTGCAAAATAGCCGATAAAGAGAAATCATATCTATATTCGTTGATTTTACTGGTTACTTTAGTTCCATTATTATTTAATGCTATTTTCGCGATTATGGCTAGTTTGATATTTCAGGTTAATGTGAATGCTTTTGGGCTTTCTTTAGTGGTTGCAGGTTGTATGGGTTTGGTAATACCTTCATTGAGAGCGTTGCTAAAATCCGAACTCGAAAATGCTCGCATCAGTAGCCATTTTTCTTTTGGTCTATTTCTCTTGACTTGCTCATTTGTGATGTATTCCTATACATCGAGCCTTAGCAATTTGATTGTTTTTGTTGCATTGACAATTTGCGGTTCTCTTTTTTCTTTTTTTGCATTTTTCAAATTGGCTCGTAATATTCCTAAGGAGGATAATAAAAAAGAAAAGAGAAATCTATTGTTGACTGTTCTCATTTTGTTTCTTTATTTTGTGTTTCTTGGTTCATTATTTCCTGCAAATATCATTAGCTCTCAAGGAAGCGTAGTCAATATTTTTGCCCATTATTTCGGTCTATTCGTTGGATTATCTTTTGCTTTTTTGATTTTTCAATATAAGAAATAGTTGAATGCCAATTTCCCTTTTTCCACTTATTTCGATTTATCTCTGTTTGTGCGCGCGTGTTGTGTTTTTCTTGTGTGATATGTGAGATATGTGAGATATGTAAGTAGTTAAGAGAGAAAAAAAGAGAAAGAGAGCAAAAGTAAGAAGGCAAGCAGGAGTAAGTGGGTTTGGGTTTGGGATTAAAATTTAATCAAAAAAATAACGCCAATGGGGACTTGGCTGGCAAAAAAAGC
>Ga0209635_10001022_pt1 | contig 20424 bp, 20 predicted proteins | sample DeeMarSWOR230_32_FD_187463 | JGI IMG/M metagenome (GOLD analysis project Ga0209635, IMG submission 187463) | Marine sediment microbial communities from White Oak River estuary, North Carolina - WOR-2-30_32 (SPAdes) (version 2) | ecosystem: Environmental > Aquatic > Marine > Intertidal zone >...
CGCAACCATAGATCTCGGTTGGCCACAGGTTAAGCCTGAGCTTTACGAATCGAGGGGTGTTGCATGCACGAGTGACAATGATGTCTGGGTGGCGAGCACTTATAGTGACCACGTTTACCGTTATGACAACAGTGGTACTCATAAAGCCAGTATCTATGTTGGTGACGGGCCCAGCGGCGTTGCCGTGGACGCTGCAGGCAAGGTTTGGAGCTGCAATCTCAATGATGAGTACATCACGAGGATCGACCCGGCTACGAATATGGTAGATCTGTCAAAGAGAATAGTCGGAAGTAACGGGCATTACGCCTACAGCGATATGACGGGCATCATGTCCAGGACAGTAACCACGAGAATAGGCACGTGGACCGTTGTTCACGATAGCGCAGTAGCAAATATGCGCTGGGGCAGAGTTTGTTGGACGAGTAGCGAACCTGCTGGAACATCGGTAACGGTTAAGGTCAGAAGCTCAAATGATCAGGCCACCTGGTCCGCGTGGGAGACTGCAAGTAATGGAGTTCCTTTGGGCTCAACGCCGAATGGAAGGTACCTGCAAGTAGAAACAACCTTACAGATTGTCTCAGGGGAGGTTTCACCGATTCTATACGATTTGACTGTTAAATGCGGACGAATCGAGCCTGATATTGACATCTACCCGAACCGCCTCTACCGATTTCCGTACGTCCCGGCCAACTACAAGCCAAACTACGTTGTTCTGAGCAAGGACTACACAGTATATGTGGCAGTTTTCGGCAGAGCAGACTTCAACGCAAGGGACTTGCGCTCAATTAGCGTACGGTTTGGCAGAACCGGCACAGAGGCCTACCGGGTGCGAGGACGGGTTATCGTGGACATCAACCGAGACGGATTCTTGGATTGCATATATGGGTTCAAGACTTCTGACTGTGGCTTCCAACTCGGTGATACTGAAGGTTGGCTGACCGCACAGACGACAGGCGGAGTCCCGGTCGTTGGTTGGGATTCTGTATCTGTCCGTAATTGATGGCAGTAACGCGTTTAAATGCTGAGTATAGCTCTTTGTTAACTATTGTTTTTAAGGGAGGATTAAACAAATGAAGCATCGTAAATACATTACAATCCTGCTGGCAGCGGCCATCGCACTGTACTGGTGCCCACTGACATTTGCTCAGTTGACCAACGGCAGCTTCGAGACCGGCAACCTAACAGGATGGACCAGCACCGGCGCCGTAGACGTTGTCACGGAAGAACTATCTCGCGATTCGTTGCTGGCGCCTTACCAGCCACCCACGAACCTGCACCGATCGCAGTACTGGGACCCAAACGAAGGAAACTTCTTCGCCTCGCTCTGGAGCACTGAAACCAGCCCCTTGACGCCGGATTATGCAACACTCTCGCAGAGCTTCGACGCTGAGGCTGGAGATACCTTGACCTTTGCCTATTTCTTCGACTTCGGCTTCGGTGGCTACCCACCATTGTACGACTCGGCCATCGCTACCTTGACCTGGTCAGGTGGCAGCGTAGTGCTCCTGGAGCATAACACCCCAGGCAACAAGCTGCATCTGGATGAAAACGTGAACTGGACGATGATTTCACACATCCTGCCGGCCACTGACACATATACGCTGGAGTTTACAACCGAAGACTCCAGTGGCACCTTCGAGTCGTTCCTCGGTGTTGACAACGTCAGAGTCACACCGACCTTCTCGCGCGGTGCCCTTTTGCCTGGCGCCGGTGGATACGGCAACCCGGAGTTCGTCTTCGGAGCGGCGACTAATCTTGGGCCGATTGTCAATAGCTCTTCTGACGACGCCGGGCTGTGTATATCAGCCGACGCCCTGTCGCTGTTCTTCACGTCCGACCGAGCCGGTGGCTCAGGTGGCTATGATCTGTGGGTCACGACGCGGGCCACAACAGAGGCTGAGTGGGGACCACCAGCCAATCTTGGCTCAACGGTCAATAGCGCCGCAAACGAGACCGGGCCGAGCATCTCATCCGACAGCTTGGCGTTGTACTTTGCCGAGGGTCCGTGGTTTACTAGCGTGCCAAGGCCGGATGGTTTAGGCAGCTCTGACCTGTGGGTCACGAAACGGGCAACGCCAGATGGCGTATTTGGAGAGCCGGTCAATCTTGGGCCGGTTGTCAACAGCTCCGCTTATGAAGGTTGTCCGAGTATCTCCAGCAATGGCTTAGCCCTGTACTTTTTCTCTGACCGCGAGGGTGGCTCAGGTGGTTGCGACTTATGGGTAACGACACGGCCAAGCAAAGATACCGACTGGACTGAGCCTGTGAATCTCGGCACTACAATCAACAGCTCAGCTCTTGAGGCGGAGCCGAGCATCTCATCTGATGGGCTGGTACTTTTCTTTGTTTCTAACCGCTCAGGTAGTTGTGACCTGTGGGCCACGACCCGGCCAACTACAGATGCCGCCTGGTGTGAGCCAGTGAATCTTGGGCCGGTCCTGAACAGCTCAGCTGCTGTGGATGATACCCCAGCCGACGGCTCTATGCTTTACTTTGGTTCTACTCAGTCTGGTGGCTCAGGTGGCTGGGACCTATGGCAGGTGCCAGTGTTCTCAGCTTCGACTGAGTACTAATGAGACCGTGTGATCTGGTCGTATTTTGCCAAACATGGGCCGTGAGTCCCGAGCTAATCGGGACTTACGGCCTTCTTTTCGGCGTTCTCCAGACGGTCTGGCGAATTCTGGGCTCCACGAGCAGGAACTGTTGTATTATGAGCCCCAGTACGATTCGATTAGGGCTGGCAGTTGCGGATTGTGCCTTCGAGTGCCCACCGAATGAACATTTCATACAGCCCGCCGGTCCCTCGGCCTTTGGCTTGTTCTATTGCTGACAGAGCCGGGCAGGCCTTGTCGCCAATATTCTGCAACTCACGGGCAGCGCACAGTACCACGCATGGGCGCTCGTCCTGCAGGCCTTCGACTAGTATGCTGAGAGCTTCTTTGCAGCGATTCACCTTACACAAAGCTCCGGCTGCAGCGAATCTGACGTTCGGCTGAGGATCGCCCAGGCCCTTTTCCAGTGCGTCCGCTGCAGGTCCTGCCTCCGGGCCGAGTGCATTTAACGCCACAGCTGCCCAATAACGAACTGCGCTGTCGAAATCATTCAGCAGCTTAACCATCTTCGGCAGGCTTTCCGGTCCTTTGCCCACCAGCTCAGCGGCAGCTACAATTCGCTGCTGATTATATTTGCTCGGATTTGTTGCAATTTGCTGCGGGGTTGTGTCCTTGGCCCTGATGTGCATCTCGGCCTCCGGCAGAAAGCCTATGTCATGTGTGTCTGCGATCGATTTTTTGTGCGCTTGCCGCATTCGCTCAAGGGTATGCTGATGCTGGGCTGATCCTGCGAGATTATTTATTTCGTGTGGGTCTGCCTGCGTGTCGTAGAGCTCTTCGATTGGCTTCGTTTGTAGAGCGAAAAACTTCTGGGCTCCGGCAAGCTTGCCCTCCACAGCCAGGCGGCGTAATTCCTTCATTATCCGAGCTTGATCCGGCCAGGCGCTGGGCTGTGAATACGGCAGGTGCGGCATGTAATTTCGAATATATTTGTAGCGCTTATCGCGGACGCAGCGGGACAGTTCATACATCTCGTCGACACGACTTGCTGCGCCAAAAACATATTGGCGTGGTTTAATCTTTTTAGTGCCCAGAAATGCCCGTCCTTGCATGTGCTTTGGGATTTGCACTCTCGCCAGAGACAGGACTGTCGGTGCGAAATCGACGAAGCTAACCAAGTCATCGACTTTATTGCCCGGACCAAGCGGTGCCAGATGTTGGTATTTCGCAGGCAGGCGAATAATCAGCGGGACTCGCAGACCTGAATCGTAAAGCGTTCGCTTAAACCGGGGCAAACCGAAACCGTGGTCAGAGAAGAAGAACACAATTGTATCATCTGCCAGACGATCTTCCGCAAGCTCCTGAAGCAGATGGCCGGCCTCCTTGTCCATCAGAGTAATCAGGTCGTAGTAGCGGGCCATTGTCTCTCGCACGACCGGAGTATCGGGGTAGTAGGGCGGCAGGGGGGCTTCGGTCGGATTGTGTCGTTCTTCGTGTGTCAGGTTTGAGCTGTATTTGGCGAAGAAACGCTCGCTGGGGCCGTCAATTTGCGATTGGTGCGTAGTGACAAGGTTAAAGACACAAAAAAATGGCTGGCCGCCTTTGCGCTTCCGCCAATGCGCCATCTTACTTGACTCATCCCACGCAGTCTTGGCTGTGAAGTTATAATCCTGCTTGTAATTATTTGAACAGTAGTACCCGGCATCGCGTAAGTGCTCGCTGAAACATCTTATGTGTTCTGGCAGTCTGACGTTAGAGCGCAGATGTTGAGTGCCGAGGGAAGTCGCATACATGCCGGTTATGAGACAAGAGCGTGCTGGTGCACATACGGGGGCCGTCGCAAACGCATTTTCGTACAGCAGGCCATCGGCCGCCAATCGGTCAAGATTCGGTGTAACAGCATACGTATCACCATAGCAGCCCAGGTTGGGGCTTACATCTTCACAACTGATCCACAGGATATTCGGTCTTTCCTTAAACGTTTCGGTTAGAAGCCGCCTGGATGCGCTCGTGCATCCCGCTGTCGCTAAGCTCGCGGTACCCAGGCCGATTGATTTCAGCAAGAAACGCCGATCGATTTTGATATTGGTCGCACTCATGTCCGGACTCCTGATATACAATGCAATAGGTTATCTGAGATAAACGAGCATAGAAACGCCATTCCTGGCGCATATAATAAATAGGATACCGGATCTAAAGGTTTCTTGCCACCATAAGAATTATCATTGCGCTGCTCTTGGTGAAGCCGGTGCCCCGACTGGCCTCGCATTGCTCAGGATAATCTAAATCGACTCGGCAGCTACTGTAGAGACCTTAGGAATTGGAAAACGTGCGGAGTGAAAATAAGCAGCGCAATTGCCGCTGAACCCATGGCTGAAATGAGCACGGCACCTGCGGCTACGTCCTTTGCTTTTTTGATAAGGGGATGAGACTCCGGAGAGGCTACGTCTGCCAGGAATTCCAATGCCGTATTTAATGCCTCTGCCGTCCAAACGGTCATGATTGCGATCACGAGCCAGCACCAATCTCTGGATGGCAGACGGAAGAGAGCACCAACAAGCAGGACGAGAACGGACGCCGTCGCATGGACCCAGGCGTTGTGCTGGGACTTCAGCATTAGGGCAACACCGCGAAACCCGTGCCTAAAACTTTGTATTCGGCCGGTAAGTGAGAACCGCTGGCTCATTCCTTATCCTCCAAGTGACTCAGGGCTTGCGATAGCTCACAAATGAAAGGCATTTCCTTCGCTTATTGAGCTCGTCCGGTTGTCAGAGGCCCTTGTCATGTTTCGTCCTATTTGTCATCTTTCAAAGCAGTGAATCGTCGCGACTCTTATAGTAATATCGGAACAAACCTGCTGCTACATTAGCCAACTGGTCGAAAGAAATAGGGGATACACGTTCTTGCTGGAAATTCGATCGTCCAACAGCAAGTGCTAATCATTGAGAGTTCACGGGAAATCTATTGAAAATGTAACACACAAAGATAGAATGCAGCATTCGTTATGAAGGTCTATTTGAAGTTAGTACTGACAGCAGCATTTTGGGGCGGCACTTTTATCGCGGGTAGATTTGTCTCCCAAAACATGGGTCCTTTTTCGATTGCTTTTCTCAGATTTGCCATTGCCTCGATTTTTCTCACGTTGCTGAGCTGGAAAGGCGAGGGCAAGCTTCCCGTCCCCAACAAATCTCAGATTGCACACATTATCCTATTAGGGATGACAGGCGTCTTTTTATACAATGCCATGTTTTTCAGAGCGCTCAGAGTAATCGAAGCAAGCCGGGCGTCACTCATAATTGCGACCTGTCCGGTATTTATTGCCATTGCGTCGACACTCTTTCTCAAAGAGAAAGTAACTGCCGGCAAGGCCTTCGGAATTATCCTTTCTCTATCAGGGGCGGTGATTGTCATATCAAAAGGAAATCTACTTGGAATGTTCAAAGGAAATTTAGGGTGGGGAGAGTTCTATGCGTTTTGCTGTGTTCTAAGCTGGGTAGCCTACTCTCTAATAGGTAGAATAGTGATGAAGGACCTTAGCCCACTTGTTTCAGTATGCTATTCTGCCATAGTTGGCGCGGTTGCTCTATCTGTCCCTGCCTATTATGAGGGAGTGATACAGAATATCGGCGACCACTCTACAATGGATTGGTTGAGTATTCTTTATCTCGGTATTTTCGGGACTGTGATTGGATTTGTCTGGTATTATGAAGGTGTAAAACAGATTGGCCCCACAAAGGCAGGTCTATTTATCAATTTGGTTCCGATATTTGCTATCTTGCTTGCTTTTCTTATCTTGCGGGAGGCTATTACCTTATCGCTTGTCGTTGGTGCCATATTAGTAATCTCGGGCGTCTATTTGACGAACAGAGCTTCCCCAGCCAGTGCGGCATGACCGTTCTACGTCTATCCGCCAACCAGTCCGCCGCAGGCGGGTTGCCCGTGGGTGACTTTTCCACTCTGCGTTTAGTGACAAACATGCCGTATATATTGGAAGACGCCGGCCTTTTCAGCTAAAGATCGGTTCTTGATTTGCGCAGCTTCCTATCGGTCGCTTGAGCGGTAGAATAGCCCAAGACCGATGTTAGGCAGCAACTCAGATGCTGTCAGACTACCTAAGCCGTAAGTGTGGGGTCCCGTGAGGCAGGCATGTTGCACCGGTTTGAGTATGGCAGCCGGTCTCTGCAAGGTCACTCTACGAGAAATGACCCCGTTGGAAGATCGCGGTTTCTTCCATCGTAGTCTATCCCTATATCGCCGCTACCGCGGATATCCAGCGACCAAGCGATAAGCTGGTTGCCGAACCCGTCGCCCTCGCCGCGAATATTGACATGATTTCTCGGAAAGTACAGCGTACCCTCCAAATCCAATAAGCCAGTGCCTTTGATATACGCTTCATTGGTGTTTTGTCGACTCTGAAAGACAGTTGTGCCTTGATAGTGAGCCGGGACGTCCGGCGGATAGCTGAAGCGCTCAAAGTCGATAGGGCTCGTGTGGATTGCGCCGCTGCCCCGCATATCCGCTTTGCCATTGTCAGTGATAAAAAACATTACTCCGTCAGCATAAAAATTGGCGTCGCCGCCGATCACAAGTCCTCCTTTGTCCTGATTGCCGCCGCCGAGTATGTAGATCCCGGGTGTCAGGGTTACTGTGCCCCCGCCGATGTCAAAACCGCCCGAATAGTACCCGGGCCCAAATGTTGCCTCACCCGAGCTGATTGTAATCGTATTGCCATCCGGCGTTAGGTCTGTCGAAGGGTCCCAGGTCGGCTCCGGCAACCAGCCTAATGGATCCTGAATCGGAGGGACACCGGTACTATAGGGTACGGTAAATTCGTACCCGGGGCTCTCATCGATATCACCGTAAACATTCAGTGCAGATGCGTCAATCTGTATAGACTTACCGTCTATTGCGGTGGCGTTGACAGAACCGGAATTGACCATGATTTCACCGTCGCCCGGCACAGCTGGGGGGATAGTGTTCACATGCAAAGTGAAATTGCCATTCATATACAGTCCCGTGCCCGTGTCGGTCAGAGCAATCAGACCTGCTCCCGCCCCTCCTATTGACATGGCAATCGCGTGTCGCGCCACACTGCTGGTATCGACATGAACAATAGGTCCAAAATTCAGCGGGACGGGGCCGGCTCCACCGGGTGAATATTCGGTAGGCTCGGTACGCCTGGCAACGACCTTTAACGCATTGACGGCTTCGGTAGCATCCACCATAGGAGTAAATGTCTGCGTCCTTCTATTGTACCAGCCCACGACGATGTCTCCCTGTGGAATGTTGTCTTCGTTGGCGGCGAGCTGGACACGTTCCTGGTCGGCAAAGTTCTCAAATCCTATGGCTATAGCTTGCATTCGTGCGGCATACCGATCGGTTTTGACCAAGGGCCCACCGGCAAGTGCGGCAGCATCAGCAGCATTCTGCAGTTGATGGGCTACTAAACGCACCTTTGCCGTGTCAAGGCTTAGACCAACCAGGAAAACAAGAAGTAGCCAAAAAACTGCGACCCAAACAAACGCAACCCCTCGGTGCCGGGCATGTCTGTGTCGCGAGACGCTTATTTGCCTGCATCGTGTGGAATCCACCTTGCGGTATAAAGCTTGAGAAACGCCAGCAGGATTATCCTGTTGTCTACGGCCTGACGTTATCGCGTTGGATTCGGTCATCTCTGCTCCTCGCATTTGTCAATGAGGCACCAATAGGATCGGAATTAGTGCGCATGACTCTATACATTTATGGCGATAGTTTTATCGCTGAATCAAATTAGCTAAAAGCCCTCTTTAGCCATCGTGACAGACGCTTGAAGTTCGGCCGGCAATGGCAAGAATGGGCTTTTGATTATTGCTATCTTCTCAGCCTCAACCATCACTGTCACAGTGACAGCTTCACCAACAGGGACCGAAGGTAGATCGTCTGTTGAGAACGTTATCGTATGGTCAGGCATTCCTGCATCCACCATTACTTCTGCAACCTCCGTTTCGACGACAGCTCCTATGGCATCAGGCCTTATCGCCTGGCGCGCACCGTGTCGAGCGGCGTTAGTTATTTCCTGCATTTTGAGGAACAGCCAGCCATATTCAATGACCCCGAGCGTAAGGAGCAAAAGCAGCGGAAACACGAAAGCAGCTTCAACTGCAACTACGCCTTTGCAGCGAGTTCTTTTCTGCATCTTTACCATAGCCAATAGAAGCCTCCTCCCGCACATACACCTGCAAAAATAGCGACGCCATACGGCACATTAAAGCCACAAGACTGGTCAACGCCTGCCTGATGCACCATATATCGTCCCGATCTAAAACCCACTAGAAAGAGCACGAAACCGTATAGAGAAACAATCACATCGGTCAGGGCAAATCTTAAGCGCTTTTGCAGCACAGCCTTGGCTAAGCCTAAAATGATTCCGGCTATGGCTACACTGAATAGCACTATCATACCCTGCGCCAGCCCTAACCATGCGCCAATCGCTCCCATTAGTTTCGCATCACCAGCCCCACCATTGGCGAGCACGAACAGAACCACATACGGCAGTGCCAGCAAGACGCATGCTCCCAATGCATCAGCGAAACCTGAGAATCCGCCTATCCAGAATGCCCGCATTAGCCCCGCAACTAAGAGCGGAGCCGTGATAGCATTAGGTATACGCCTTGCCCGCAAATCGAAAACTGCCGCAACCAGTGAGGCCCCGATTACGACGCCCCACTGTAGAGCAGCAACTGTTTTGTCTGCACCGCTTGAGAGCAACTCTAAGGAATCCAGCAAAGCCATCATCCCATTGTGCCTTAGGCTGTGGGTGCTTCTCCGAGATCAGTAAGTAAGTCGCGGAATCGCTGGGCCACCCAGCCACCGAGTTGCGTAATCAGCAACAGTGTCGCAGCAACGACCAGCCCAATGATGATGGCGTATTCCACTGTTTCAAGCCCTCTTTCATCGTTAAGAAAGCTCTTTACCATCGCTAACTTCTTCATCTTCTCCCCTTTCGGACTACAGAATACATCTATGTTAGTCGATAGACACAGGTCCTTTGCATCCTGACTAACAGCCTTGTTTCGGGAGGTCCTCCTTACCCTCATCTACGCAATGATTGTATCATATTGCACAATCTTATGTCAAGCGAAAAATTCTACAAAGGTCTATCCCGGAACGGAGATGGGCGATAAGGCCGGCAATTGAGCAAGCTCGTCGCGCAGCTTCCGTCCTTTATGCAGCACAAAAAGAAGCATATTGTCCGATAATGTCTCTACCCTCACTTGGGGCCTCTGACTTAATCTTATACTTTCTTTTCCAAGTCTCCTAAGGTATATCGGAATAAGTACCAGCCAGGTTAAGCAACAACAGAATAAAAACGCTTGTTGTGAGGCTCGGAATCGACTTGATGCCGAATGGAGGGACTCTATTTGTAGAACCAACTGGCTATAATGAATGGACCAAATGAGACTGGTATTACGACTCTCTTGGAGACTCGCGCATAAAATAGAGGCCGCTCGAGAACCAGTCTATTCAAGGCCTCTTGGACAATCCGTTCTTCTTAGGTATCTGTATATTGCGTTCAAGTGACTCAATGAGATCGGACACGTTTGCTCTTACTGTATAATGGGCCTTTCGGAGAACGTTCGCGAACTCTACCAATACAGCATATGCCCCTTGAGCCCTCGCCCGAGGAACCGCATCTTGGCCTTCCTTGTCCATTCGGTCCCAATGCTGCCACTGTGCAAGTAAATCGTTATTCATCCTATATAATTCTGTAAGGTTCTGCATTTCGCCATACGTTTTTACTACCAGGCTGCGAAGTCTATCATCCGAAATAGACCCAATGAGGGCCGAGTTGGCCCGATAAACCACAAATTGCTCGTGTGTTATCGGATGATACCAAGCTGCTGGCTCGACCTGTCTGAGAGATTCCACTTTAGAGCCAATTGCTTCTTCGTACATGTCCCACAGAGTCTTGGTTTCGACAAGCAACGCCTTGTAAAAACTCTGCAGAGCCAATTTTCGCGTTTCTTCCCGTTTTCGGACGTCTCTCTTGTCAGCAAGCGACATTCCCTTTAGGGTGGCTTTTCTCACCATGCATGCACCGATAAGTACCCCTACGAGTGCCGCAGCTAAAGGTACTAAAGCAGCAAGCATAATCGAATGATCGGCAAGAAACGAATTTACACTATTGGGATCCATTGGATTCCTCTCGTTTTAAGAATATTGCAGCAGAAGTCATCCATTCTACACAGTTTTCTGCAAGCGGAAGCTACTGGCTTCGGAAGCCTCGGACAGACCAAGCAGCTCCAATAGAATCCTGACTTCTTTGGCTATGACTATCTGGAACCTGCAACGCAAGTTCCAGACATCCTATGGCCTCTTTTTGCTCAACTCTAATTGCCGTCGAACACCAATTCCTGCCGTCACTGACCGGACGACATCACACGCACCAGGTTCGTATTCTCTCTGGCCTCACGGAGTATATCTACGTTATGACGTGCTTGCTCTTCCGGCAATACTTGCTGGAACAGTGACAACGATTCATCAAAGTGGCCCATCAGACCCAGTGCCATACCCATATTTGCACGGTATCTCGCGTTGCGAGGCATTGCATCCGCAGCCCTGGTAAACATTTCCAAGGCCTTTTCATAATCTTTATTAACAATCCAACATATCCCGAGATTGTTCAGTAATACAGGGTCCCCGGGACGAATGCGAAGGCCTCTGGAGATAGTACCAATTGCTTCATCTGTCCGGTGTTGGCGCATCTGGAGTTCCGCCAGACTGTTATAAGCCGGAAGGAATTCGGGATACTCTTGAATAACTCTTTTCAATACGAACTCACAACCCGAATCCTTGCCTTGTGTAGCAAGAATATCCGCCATGGCATAGAGTGTCTTTGCAGTGGGCGGTGCATTTCGATGGCTTTGAAACTCAAGGTCTGAACTCTCCACGACTGAGTCTGAGTCTGCGTTTGGCGTAAAGTAGCAGCCAGCAAGACAAAGCACCCAAATCGAGGCCACACTAAAGAGTAACAAAACCCGAATCAATTTTGTCAAGCTTTCATCTTTCATTATCTGACTCCAACACTGCCGATTGTTTGTCCTGTGGGAGTGTCTTTACGCTCGTCCTGTAAAATAGTCAGAATCCTTTCCGAAGTCATGCCGGAACCTCCCGGCATGTCATCTGAAACACTTATTTGTCTTGCGTTGACACCTGCTTCTTCAAGCTTGTCAAGCACCAATCTCACCCGGGCTCTGTAAAGATCCGCTGGAGTACTACCTCGCCGAATATTCAAATGGCCGGGGTTTTCCATGAAATGTTCTGCCAATATGTCCAGATTGCGCTGGCCGAGTTCATTGAGCTCTGCTGTACTTTTGGCAAAATGGTAGGGATACAACGTACACTCCGAGATGATCGCATTTCGTACTTCGATGTCGTTGTAAGAATTTACAAGCTCCGTGTTCATCAGCTGCCTATCGGAACTGAGTTTTACACGCTCCTCACATCCGAACGCCAAAATGCAAAAAAGACTCACAATTATAATTCTTCGCAGTTTCATATATCATACTCCTTGACTATGGTCATCTATTCAACTTCCAAATATCATCACTCTGGCTATAGTGATAACAGCCGGTCCGGCTACTATAATTAGTACTGCGGGGAAGATAAACAGAACCATCGGTATGATCAGTTTCACTGCCATCTTTTCCGCATTCTCTTCGGCTGAAAAACTTCGTTCCTCTCGCATGGACGCTGCGAACGTTCGCAGCGTGGACGCTATGCTGGTCCCAAATCGCTCGGTTTGGATGAGAATAGCAGCCAAGGATGATAAATCGTCCACGCCTGTGCGAGCTGCCATGTGTCGCATTGCCTCCACCCTGTCTACTCCAAGGTGAATCTCAAAGTTGGTCAGGACCATTGAGCCGGCTAAAACTCTACTGACGTGCTGAATTTCGTCGGCAACCATATTCCAAGCCATATCCAACCCTATTCCTGAAGAAACGCATATCTCAAGCAGGTCAACAGCTTCGGGCAGATGTTGGCGGATCTCGTCTCTACGTTTTTTCAATTGGATCAAGAGAATCACATTGGGAATAAAGAATGGAATGGTCCCACCCAGACAAATCCAAGTAATCTTTGAGGCGATATAACTCTCCCGAGGTACAACAAATATTGCTGTGGTTACCAACCCGACAATAAACAGCAACATTTTGATGCCTGTGTAAATTGCAGGGGCACCCGTACGAAGCCAGCCGGCCCGGACCAGCTGCTCCCGCAGGCTTGTGCTGGCCTGTCCATGAGAAGCAAGATTGCCGACCTTCTCAAGAAACCGCAGAAGACCGGATTTTTCGCGTGAAGCTGTCGCACCAGTCCCAGCCCAAACGTTCTCTCGAAGTCTCAATTCCAGCATCTTTCTTCTTTGCTGCCGCGATACAAGAACTGAGGCCCCGATCGCAACCACGGAAAAGAACGTGAGGACTGCTGTCACTATTTGAGGTTCTATGGTATTCATGATTCTTTCCAAGGCAACATCATACGTCCTGTTTGGGCCAAGTTGTGATGATATCTTGAAAGTCCATAATTCATCCCAATGCCCATTCACACACGGTCTATTAGAAACGTACCACAGAAAGCCGATTCATTGCCCACGAGCCAAGCATGACACCCAAAACCGCCGCTGCCAGCATGCATTTTCCAGCCGACATGGTATAAAACGGCTCCATGTATCGAGGGCTAATGGCGTTCAACAGGAAAAATAACAGGATGGGCAACCCGATTAACACTCTCTTACTGAGTTGGGTCTGCGCTGTGATGACACGAACACGCCGATTCAATTTCATTCGCGCTCGCGTTACGGATGCCAGACTATCCATCAAATCTGCCAAATTCCCTCCACTTTTTAATTGAATGGCAACTGCTGTGGCGAATAGTTTCAACTCAGCATTGGTCGTAGTGTTTGCCACGTTGCGGATCGAATCCTTCAGATCTAAACCCAGAGACTGTTCGTGGCATATTCGGGAAAAAACGCTACCCAGTGGCTCGCCAATTTCTGATGAGACCAATTGAAAGGCTCCAACTAATGGGTGTCCGGCGCGAAGGGCACGCGCAGCAACGCCCAACGCATCCACAAGTTGTCTCTCAAACAAAGCGGCACGCCTTAAAATGCGCCTTCGCGTGTATTGTGAGAATCCGACCAAAATCGCCGCCGAAGCACCTAATCCCAGCAGTATCCCGCCACCTAAGATATACGTAGCCACAAAAGCCAAACCAGCTGCGCCAATTACTCCCAGAATGACCGTTTGTATCCGAGCTTGCCAGCCTGCATCGTGTCCGTATCTCCTTAGACGCTCTCGCAGAGTTGGCTTTCGGGGTAGTTTGGCACCTTCGGTGCCTTCATGGAGCTCTCGCCAAAGGCGTAACATTCGAGATTCATCAGTTTCTTTGGCAGCAAGCCCTAATCGTTTTTGCACAATCTTCAAGCGGAACAGATATTGTCCTAACCAGAGAAAGACGCAGATAGACCAGACGGAAAAAACCAATCCGAAGACTGCTACCATTATGATGATGTTTATAACATGCTCTCGGTCCATATTGTTCAGTGCCCCAACGTTCAATTACGTCAACGATTAGCCTTTTTTCCCGCGATAGCCGAAATCAGCCACGTCTCACGCATTCCAAGTCCAATGCCATCTGCAGTCTCTTGTTGTAGCGTCGATTAGTTCTTCTCCACTACTTCCTTGGCAGTCGGGTTGACTTTTGATAAAACACGGCGTTGGAACAAATCATGCGGTAATTCCACACCGTGAGCCTTTAACCTTTCCAGCAGACGCGGACGGACACCACAAGCCTCAAATTGTCCGTAGCCGTTACCGTCATCGTCAACACCGGTTTGATTGAAGCGAAAGATATCGTGGAGGCAAATAGTGTCGCCTTCCATCCCCGTCACCTCCACAACTTTATTTATTTTCCGGCTACCGCCTGTGATACGTTCCACATGGATCAAAACATTCAATGCGGAACTTATTTGTTCGCGAATTGCATGTATTGGGTAATTTATGCCAGCCATACTCACCATATTTTCGAGTCGCCGCAGGGCATCCCTTGGGTTATTGGCATGTACGGTGGTCATAGAGCCTTCGTGTCCTGTGTTCATCGCCTGTAACATGTCGATAGTCTCTTTGCCACGGACTTCACCAATGATGATCCGGTCCGGCCGCATACGTAGGCTATTGCGGAGTAGGTCACGCTGAGTAACCTCGCCTTTGCCTTCGATGTTTGCTGGCCTGGTTTCCAAGCGTACGACGTGCTCACGTTGTAATTGCAGTTCTGCAGCATCCTCTATCGTTACTACACGCTCTGCACGCGGAATCCATCGCGATAATGCGTTAAGCAAGGTGGTTTTGCCTGTCCCGGTTCCTCCAGATATAAGGGTGTTCATCCTACAACGTACACAGGCCTGGAGGAAATGACCCATGTCTTCCGTTAACGCGTCTAAAGCAAACAGTTGGTCAATGTCAAGCGGGTTCACACCAAATCGCCGGATGCTCAAGGCAGGTCCGCCAAGCGATAGCGGTGGTATGATAGCATTGACTCGTGAACCATCCGACAAGCGCGCGTCGAGCATCGGTGTACTTTCGTCAATCCGGCGTCCGACACTTGAAGCAATCCGGCGGATGACGCGGAGTAGGTGACCATCATCCATAAAAGTAGCATTGGTAAGTTCAAGCCTTCCCTTTCTTTCGATGTAAATTTGATGTGGACCATTTACGAGAATGTCGCTAATGAACGGGTCGCGTAAGAATTCCTCCACGGGTCCGTGGCCGAAGACTTCGTCCATCACATCGCCAAGCAACTGTTGCTTTTCTGGGCCTGAAAGAGGATATTTTTGCTCACTGAGCAATGCATCCACTCTGTTGGCGCATTCTGCGTGTAGCTGCTCAACCGGTATCCGGTGGGCCTCATTCAAGTCCAGTACTTCCAGCAACTTTCGATGCACTTTTGCCTTGATCATCTGCAAATGTGAATCTTCATCATTGCGTCTTCCGCTCTCTGATTGAAGTGGTTGTTCCTGTCTTGTATTCATGCTTATTACCCCAGCACCATCCCGCTATCATTTGCTTCATAGGTATGAATTTTGGCTGCGAGTGCTCGAAAATCGCGGCGCAAGCCCGATCTCGGGGCAACGTTAGCCAAAGGTTGGCCGTGATTGACACAACCCATTGCCTTCCGCCAGTCGCTGCGAATACGGTGGACGGAATCCACACCTAATACCTGTTTGCTATCCTCCAACCTAACTAATGGACTTCGTCTCTTGCACCGATTTGCCAAAGGCAGTATTCGTTCACGTGAGATCCCCCTCTTGACCAAAAACGATACTATGGACTGTGCAAATTTTAGATCTTTGACCGTAAGTTGGAACACAACCAAAGCGAAGTCACTCGCAACGGCCAGATCCGCTGCAATACTTTCGGCCACGCGGGGCGCGTCGACTACAGTATACTTGTAGGCGTGTCTACAGGCCTCCAGCGCGTTGGTCAGATTCTTGTGCTGAAGCAACTTGGGTGCACCACCATCGAAACTCGGCGGACTAATCAGCACATGGAAATCTTCCATGTAATTGTAGGCGCTCGATCTTATCAGATGTTCGTCAATTGGCCCCTTGCGGTCCAATACATCAGCGATACCATACTGGCCCCTGATCCCAAGATAAGCTGATACCGTTCCATAGCATCTGTCCAGATCAATCACCAGAACCGGTCGAGACGACTCAAGTCGAAGCTCATTGGAGAGATTAAGAGCTACAGTGGTGGCCCCACAACCGCCGCTGGCAGAAAATACCGATATAATGGAGCCCAACTTGGATGCCCTCTTTGCATCGGCGCAGAGTAATCGCTCCAATACCCTGCCAAGCTCAGATTCTAAGGATTCCTTGCGCAAAAAGTGCCTGACTCCCGCTTGCATGGCTTCCAATATTAATTCCTCACTGGACTTGCTGGAAACCACAACAAAGAGGATTTCAGGATGTGCGGGTGCGATCACACCCAAGCCATGTAGAATTCCTGACGGATCTGGATCAATATCAACTACCACGGCCTGTACAGATGCGCGCGACAGGTGGACCCTAAGCTCCGAAACTTCTTGATAAATGCCACCCAGGGCGATACGCTTACTTGCGCCAAGGGCTGAGCTTGCCATGTTCGCTGTCGCATCTTCCTTCGTTACCAGCAATACCTCTAATCCTGATATCATACGAGACGCCTAACCTACCTATCTGCAATTCTCCAGTCCGGAGTAGACTCTACCATGCCGCAATCGCAATCTATAAGACTTCAGTTGCCCTCTGTTCTCTTAGCGCAGCGTCGCTGTCTTCAGTATCAGTGGCTTCTGGCGGCGTTTCGCCCTGACTCTGAGGAATTTGCGTACCGTATGAATCCCAGGCACCCGGCCCCAAGAGACGATCCAGGCCAAGCTCCTTGAGCCACTGGGCGCTCGTCGAGTCAATCCTGGCCGGCTCCCTACCTTCGATGCGGCCCTCGATGTACAACTCCCAATCGTTGGGCGCTGTGTGCAAGCATCCAGGAGTGGGCGGCGTCGTGCTCAGCGACATCGGTTCAACCAGCGACGCTGTTACCAGGATTACCAATTCCGTTTCATCCTCAGTGTAGCGCACCGAACGGAATAGTGGACCGAGTATCGGCAGGTCGCCAAGCCCTGGAATGCGAGATGCTTGTGCTCCGGTTGTGTGTTGGAGCAATCCCGCCATGGCAAATGTTTGTCCGCTTTTTAGTTCTAGGGTGGTCTCCGCCTTGCGTGTCACTAGCGCTGGTACCTCGTAGCCCTGGATTACAACTGCACGGACGCCGGTCGTCAGCTCACTGACTTCCTGAGAAGCATGCAATCGGATGGTACCATCACCAAGAACGAGCGGACGGAAAGATAACCGAACGCCGTACTCTTTGAACTCAATCGTAATCGCGTTTCCTGCCCCAGTTCCAGCGCCGCTACCTTGTACCACCGGAATCGGAAATTCTCCTCCCGCCAGAAAATCCGCCTGTTCGCCGCTTAATGCTACAAGCGTTGGGTTGGCCAGGATCCTTAAATACTGGTTTTCCGCAAGGGCCTGAAGAAACACCTCAAAATCGGCCCGCGGAATACCGCCAAAGATCGTTACGAGCGAGCCTACCGATACGCCCTGGGTAAAAACAAAATCTGTAGTGTCTCCGGCAACTGTACCTTCTGGAACCCCGATGTCAATCGACGGGACGATGGCGCCCCCACTCGCAGAACCCGCACGTACACCGAAAAAGTAATCATCGTCTGTATGAAAAGCGTTCACGCCCAACGCCCGCAGCGCTCTGCGGCTCACTTCCGCAACACGGACTTGTAACTGGACCTGTTGCACGCCGGCAATGCTCGTCATATCCACGTATGTGACTCCAGCTTTACCAAGGAAACCGTGAAGCTGCGTCACTTCGTCTGTGCTTCTGAGCAGCCCCTTTACAATCAGTACATCCCCTGATTCGCTAACTTGCAGTGAACAATGTGGAAACAATTCATCCAGTTTTGCCTTAAAGCGGGCGGTGTCCAAACGAACCAAGACCCTGCGCTGCCAGATTTGCTTTTCATCCTCACCCCAAAGGATCAGGTCGGTCGAACCGGCCTTGATACCTTGAAGCAACGCTTGATCAGGCGTCAGAATTTTCACGTCGGCCACTTTTGGGTCCGTAATGGACACACGGACCGTAGGCCATGGAGCCTTCACAATGGTAGATTCTCCCGCAATGACGGTTACTGTCTCTGGTTTGATGGCAACCCTATCGAAATTTGCCTCAGAGCTGTATCCTCTTACGGGAGTGCTTGTAAGCATAACGACAAAGATACATGCAGTCAGACAGCCCAAAATGCCAACTTGTTTTACTTCTGATTTCATTCCTTGCTCCTTTGTACTCAGCCACAATGGCTCAACATTTGAAGCCATTGTGGCTCTGTTCAATGTCAGCGAGTTCACTACTTTTGTGCATCTTTCCCTGGCGCAACTTCACTTCGTCGCGCATTCAATCTCCTGCTGCTTCACCTCGCTACCGCGAATTACCGTGACCAGCCAGGATGGCTTTTCCGCGGACAGGGCTTCATAAGACTTCACTTCCGTCGGGGTTAGCTTCGGCGGACCCTCCGTATCTTGCCCTTCAGTCTGTTCCGCGGGGCTGTTGGCATCGAACGGCTGTTTCAGCAGGTGGTTTGTCTCCGTAGCAGCAAGGACCGCCGGAGTCAGCTCAGAGCCTAACCTTGCCAATCGGCCTTGGCTCAATACAGTCGCGTCTATGTCGACAGGACTTTTGTCCAGAGGATTGCGTATAGCCAGTGATACTTGGCCGTAATCCACAGCTAATTGCAGGGCCTCTGCTTGCCTCGAATCCACCATGAGGGTCACTGTAACACGCCCACTGGGATTTTTCGGCTTGCCCAGCGGGCTTGTCTCCTTTTCCTTCTTTGATACGACGGAATCACCCGCCACAGCGAGCACCTGAATCCCATGAAGAAGGGTAGTGGAGAGCGCTTCCCCCTTCTCGCGTTGCATCGACGACAACCTGAATGAAGCCAACACGTCCACGACGCAGCCGGGGTACAGCAAGCCTCCCGTAACTGACTGGCCGGAAAGCGTAATGGTGACGGCGCGCATCCCCTCAGGAATCGCTGCAGCCAGCTGAGCGCCTGTTCCTTCTGTGACAAAACAGGACTCCGTCAAAACTTGACCCTCCACGATGGGCACAGCAAGAATTTTTCCAACGGCTTGGACAGGACTGGTCAGGTAACCTTGGGGCACCTCCTTCTTAGAAGCCATACTTTTGGTGACGTACGAAGAAGTGACCACCGACATTGCGGGCAGATAATCTGTAGCCACCACGACTTCTGTCTCTGAAGACGTGCTGACGCCCGCAAAACTCTGTGACTGTGAAGCGTTCACCAGGATCGCAACACAGACCGCTGCCACCAGTCCCATCAATACTAAAGCTAAAACGGTCAGTTTCATCTTTCTGCTTCCTCATTTTTTTGCGTACTTAAACCCAAAAAGAAACTGTCTACCAACACATGTCGGGCAATTAACTGGCGTGCTTTAGCGACAATGGTACCAAAATTGCTATTTTGGTTGGTTCAACGGTGCCTTCCGTGGACCGGCAGATTCACCGAGCGACCTGCTATTTGGGCCGATTCTGCTACAGTAACTGCAGCAACGCCCAGTCCCGGTTCTCGGCGTGTTTGGCGCCCAATCGTAGTTTCAGAAGCGTTCCCCGCCGGACAAAGAAGGACGCACCATGGCTCAGAGCTGACATGAGCCAGGGTGCATTGAACAGAGTTGATAATTCTAGATTGAGAAGCAATAATATAGTTGGCAATATCAAACCCACTCTTCGAGCTTCTGCCAGAAGGGCCAGGGATAAATCCCGTAAGCCAGTGTAGGAAGAGCTCTTGACAAACTTCCTGCGCGGGCATTTTGTCGAATTCGCCCTTTATTTATCGCTGCCAGAATCTCTCCGAGTCGCACTTCCACAACGTGCTTTTTGACTATCTGTGCAAGAAGAAACTATTCCCGTGCAGCGCAAACCCGTTTGGCTCAAATTAGCAGCCCGAACCTAAAGGACCTTAGATTAGGTTTTGGTGCGCCTGTCATCTTGCCGTAGGCCGGCTGTGTACCTTCTTTTCGTTTTCGTTTCAGCTCGGACTGTCGGGCCATAGGCACTACCACAGATAAATCCTCAGACGTCTTAACCGGCTCTTGAGCCTCGCCGGTAGGGCCATCATCCCATTGTGCCTTAGGCTGTGGGTGCTTCTCCGAGATCAGTAAGTAAGTCGCGGAATCGCTGGGCCACCCAGCCACCGAGTTGCGTAATCA
>Ga0209635_10001023_pt1 | contig 20393 bp, 14 predicted proteins | sample DeeMarSWOR230_32_FD_187463 | JGI IMG/M metagenome (GOLD analysis project Ga0209635, IMG submission 187463) | Marine sediment microbial communities from White Oak River estuary, North Carolina - WOR-2-30_32 (SPAdes) (version 2) | ecosystem: Environmental > Aquatic > Marine > Intertidal zone >...
TATACTTTCGGCCATAAGTGAAAGACCTGGTCCTGAAGTTGCAGTCATAGCTTTCTTCCCAGCATAAGAAGCCCCAAAACAGCTGGTGATTGAGGCTAGTTCATCTTCCATTTGAACAAAAGTTCCATTAACTTCAGGAAGACGTCTTGACATATACGCAGCAATTTCTGAAGAAGGTGTGATAGGATAACCTGCAAAATATAAACATCCTGCTGTAATTGCACCTTCGGCACATGCATAGTTACCAGTAGTTAATATTCTTTTTTCTTGGAATTTTGCCTTAATCACTATTATTAACCTCCTTAATATCTGTTTCCACAATATATAATGAAACTGTAGGACATAACCGTTCACATTGTCTGCAACCAGCACATTCTTCAGGTTTAACTACAATTGCATAATGGAGCATGCGACTATTGAATTTATCTTCACTAATTGCTATTATCTCTTTTGGACAGAACGATAAACATAATTCACAACCATCACATTGTTCAGAATCAATAAATATATCATACTTTTTCTCTGGGGTGGGAGGGGGTAAAATGGGTGTTCGTTTGGACTTTAACATTTTTTAATCATCTTTTGATATATATACACTGACTATTTTTTTTCTCTTATGCTTTAAAATAAAAGAGTCTCTTTTAAACTTGCTTTTTCATAGTATAAGAAATTCATTAATTAACGATTTCTTCATATAAAACTACATTAATTAGAAGTTAAAAATCAAATTTTACAAGCTTCTTTTAAAGAAATACAATTTATTGATCCTTATTTATAAATTCCCGATAAAGTGCTTGACCAAGTTGATAACATTGAATATTCATATCTCTATACCGTTCTGGCATATTATTTAAAACTTGGTCATAATGGTTCTCTTTTAAATCAATTTTTCCACTCTCTTTAAGATATTGAGAAAGGAATCCTAAACAAAGAATATTCGCACTCTTGGGCATTTTATTTTCATCAGCTCGTCTAGTGATTGGAACACGCTGGATTTCACCTTTCTGGATGATTTCTTCTGGGTTAGCAATTGTATGCTCATCAATAAAGGCGATAGTTTTTTCACATATACATTCAGAAGCACGCTCGAATCCATTTTGATCTATAGCAATAAAAATATCAGCATCTTTATCACAGAAGGGATATGAAATAGGAGCAGAATCTAGAATAACATCACAAAAAATAGGACCCCCTCTAACAGAAGGAGTATAGTCAACTGTAAGTGTTGCATAATAATTAGCAGCCATTGCAACTCGGACTAATACACTTCCTACAAATTTGATGCCTTGTCCGCCTCTACCAGAAAATCTAATTTTTAACTTTTTATTCATGGAAAATATAAAAATATTTGATAGTTATTATTTTAATTCAGTCTATGATATTTTTAAAATATTATAATAAAGAGAAGATTTCTATATTTTATAAGTTATTCTAATGGTTTAAATACATTAGAATAAACTTCAGAACCATTTAGATTATTACAAATTTTTTTATATATAGGTTGGAGTTTTATCCCAGTTTTTAGATTCTCTTGATTAGTGAGCTGTCCTAATTCTTTTACTCCGTTTTCAAACTCCACAACTCCCAGAGCATATGATTCTTGATCTCTAAATTCCATTGGTGGTGCTTTTAATATTGTATATGTTAATAATTTACAACTTCCTGAAGTCTCTATAGATTCAAAATTTTGAGTTTTACATTTTAAACATCTTAAATGAGTTTTATGTTGTAAATAACCACATTTTTTACATTTATGCCATATAATTCTTTCTCCACCTTCCATAATAACCACTTCTAATGATCAAAATTCATAGAATCCAACTTTAATACATAAATTGATTGCTGTTAAATCTTCAGTTTTAAGAAATATTAATCTTAATAAGAGTTGATAAATATTGAGTTTTTAAGAATATAAATCTTACATAAATTGATGAAGGAACCTTTAATAACGGAAAAAATCAAGAAAGAACTATTAAACGGAGATTTAAGTAAAGAAAATGCTGAAAAACTCTTAATTTCTTTAATTGAAAATAGTGATAAAACAGATATTCGTATTGAAAGTATTAAGATACTTGAAAGTTTAAAATTTCAAGATAAAAATTTATTTAAAATTCTTGAGAATAATTTAATATCGGATGATAATGAGTATGTAAGAGCTTCGGTTGTTCATTATTTCATTAATCACTATCAAGAAGAGAGTGTTTCTGCTTTAAGATGGGTTATTAAAAATGATAGATCTCCTTTAGTTTTGAGAACATTTTTTGATTTCATAAATAAATTTAAGACTACTCAAATGAAGTTAATTAAAAAAGATTTAATTTCTTGGAGTAAGAATTTCTCTTCTAAAATTGGAGTAAATCCTCAAGAAGCAATTTTTTTTTTAGATTTAGAAGTGTTATTTGCTAAAGGTAAAAAAAATTATGAATTAGATCCATTAACTTATAAGCATTTTGAACAATCAAGTGATTTTAAAAATGGTGAACCTTGGTTAGTTATTAAAAATAAACATGTTGAAATTTTAAATTTTAATTACTTTAATTGGAAATTCATTAAAAACAATATCGATATCGTCAATTCTCTTTCTAAATTACAAGATCTTGATATATATTTATGTTCATTAAGAAAATATCAACATAATGATGTAGCAATATCATCAATTCCAGAATCAATAGGATCTCTAATTCATTTAAGAAAGTTAATCCTAAGAAGAAATAATTTAAAGAAATTACCAATTTCTATGAAGAAACTTACATTGCTTAAAGAATTAGATATAAGTTACAATAAGTTTAAAGAAATTCCTGAAGTAATTAGTTCATTAAATATTCTTGAAACGCTTAATATAAAGCATAACTTTATCCAAAGCATCCCCGGATCTTTATCTCATTATATTAAAGTGATTAGATAATTATTTAAACTAAAAAATATAAAGTTTAAATCAAAATTTATGAAACATTTTTAATTAAGTGTATATTATGGCAGAAGAAAAGAAAATGATTAATGGTGGTGATGTTTTAATAAAATGTCTCCTTAAAGAGAATGTTAAATATATGTTTGGCATTCCTGGTGGACAAATTATACACATGTATGATGCCATTTATCGCTGGGGTAGAGAAGAGGGAATAAATACTGTTATGTTTCGGCATGAGCAAGCAGCAGCCCATGCTGCCGATGCTTGGGCAAGAGTAACAAATAATCCTGGTGTATGTTTTGGAACAGTTGGCCCTGGAGCCACGGATTTAGTACCAGGCGTAGCAGCAGCTTGGAGTGATAATATACCTGTTGTTACTATTGTTCCTCAGGTATATCTTGAATTAGAAGATAAATTTACATTACAAGGAGATTTGGATCAGACGGCAATGTTTAAGCCAATTACAAAGTTCCAAAAAAGCGTGAGAGAAATAGAGAAGCTCTCCGATGCGGTTCATAAGGCTTTTCGAGAAGCTACAGGAGGACGTTCAAGACCTGTCTTGTTAGAAATTTGGGCAGATGTGTTTGCTACCGAAATAGAAGAAGCAAAAATCTCTATTAAACCATTTGAGAGCTATAGAACTATTAATAAACCAGCAATAGAGAATGGATTAATCACAAAAACTTTGGATCTTCTCTTGAATGCTGAAAAACCTTTGATTGTATCTGGTGGAGGAGTTAGCCGAGCTGAGGGATGGAAAGAATTGCAAGAATTTGCTGAATATTTGCAAATCCCTGTACTAACAACATTTATGGGAGCAGGAACAATTTCAAACAAATCAAAATGTTTAGTAGGCACAACTATTGTAGGATTTGGAAAAGAGGTATCTCTAAATGCTGATGTTATCTTAGCTCTTGGTTGTAAATTCTCATATACATTAGGTTTTGGCAATGAACCGTTCTGGAAAGACTCACAACAATTAATTCAAGTAGATATTGACCCGTCGATAATTGGGCGCGCAAAACCAATCAGGTTAGGTATTGTCGGCGACTGTAAGATATTTTTAAACCAAATCTTAGAGGAAGCGAAAAAAATTGCAAAAGTTGATAAACGTGATTGGTTAGAAGATTTAGTTCAAAGAAGAAAAATGACTCTAGATAGAATACTTAAAAAAGCTTCCCGAGATAAAGTCCCAATTCTTCCAGAAAGACTAGTAAAGGAAGTATTTGAATTCATGGATAATGATGCAATATTAGTTGTAGATGGAGGAGATATCAGTGTCCAAACCATTGAACAAATTAATCTTCATAAGCCGAGACCACCACTATCAACTCTGGGAGCTATTGGAATGGGGCACCTAGGCGTCGCTATACCATATGTTATAGGGGCAAAATTAGCCAAACCGGATCGACAAGTTATAGCTATTGCTGGTGACGGGAGTTTTATGTTTAATATCCAAGATTTAGAAACTGCTGTAAGATTAGGTATAAAGAATGCAATTATCATTGTAGCAAATAATAGTGCATGGGGTATGATCAAATCATGTCAAAAGAAATACTTAAATAAACGATGTATTGATGTTGATTTTCCAGATTTTGACTATGGGAAATGCGCTGAAGGTTTTGGTTGTTACGGGGAGAGTATATCTGATCCTAATAAAATTAAACCTACGCTTGAACGTGCCAAAAATTCTAATAAAATTGCAGTAATCAATGTAAGGATTGATCAAACAATGCCAGAAGGTACTAAACTTATGGCTTCTATGAAAGTATTGTAATTTTAAAAATCTTAAATTTTTCTTTATATTTTTAATATATTAATCCAGTTCTAAAAATTAAGTTAAATTTGTTTTACACAAGAATGAAATATTTATTATGAAGGCTCTAGTAATCCGAATTGAAAAATTTCTTCAACTATTAAATAAAAAATTATCAGATCCAAAATTTAAACCTGAAATACATGATTTAGTGGAATTAGGGGAAATTGCTGAACCAGAATTGATAAATGAAAATTGGGTAAAAGTAAAGGTAAAATTGGGGGGTATCTGTGGAACTGATATTCATATTCTGGAGATTAAGCAATCTACATACCAACTTAATTTTGTTTCGGGTCCTGCAACTCCTGGTCATGAAATTGTTGGAATTATTACAGAAGTAGGTAAAAATGTAAAAAATTTTTCGGTTGGAGATCGAGTACTTATTGATGAAGTACTTAGTTGTGAAGTGAGAGGTCTTGAATTATGCAGTGCTTGTAAAGAGGGGAATTTTATTTTATGCTCTAATTTTGATAAAGGTGATATCTCTCCAGGATTTATGATGGGTTTATGTAAAGACACAGGAGGAGGTTGGGGTGAATATGTTATTGCACATGAGAGTCAGGTTTTGAAGATTCCAGATTCAACTTCTTTTGAAGATGCGTTGATTGCTGAACCATTGGCCGGTTCAACCCATGGAGTATTAAGAAATATTCCAAAGGATGATGATACAGTAGTTATTGTAGGATGTGGAGTAATGGGATTAACTGTGATATTAGCCTTGAAAGTTTTTTCTAATTGTAGAATCATAGCTATTGACACAAGACAGTCTCAAATTGATTTAGCAACAAAATTGGGAGCTGCTGATGTCTTTTTGGCAAGTAAAAGTACATTTATAAGAAAAATTGCGAGATATTTAGGTGCTAGGTCTGTATCCCCTCCATTTCATGATCCAATACTAGTAGGTGGTGGTGCAGATATCGTTTATGATTGTGTAGGAATTCCATCATCATTAACAACGAGTCTTAGATTAGTGAAACCGCGAGGAACTCTTATATTAATAGGACAACCCGCTAATTTAGAAATCGATTGGACACCATTATTTATGAAAGAAATAACTATTATTCCTTCGAATACCTTTGGTGTTGAAATTATTGATGGTCTTAAAAAGCGAACTATGCAAATAGCATTAGATTTAATATCATCTGGTCAAGTTGATGTGAGTGATTTCATTACTCATAGATTTTCTTTGGAACAATATAAAGAAGCATTAGAAGTAGCTTCTAATAAAAGTGAGTATGCTTCTCTTAAAGTAGTTTTTGAGTTCTAATAATTTTATAAAATCCATTTCAATTTTCTTTTAAATTAGGATAAAACTATATTAAGATTTTGGATTAATATTAATTATAATTAAAATTTCTTAAGTAAAGTAGGGAGTAGTCTCAATATGGAAAATAAAAAGGGAGCAGTTCAATGTATTAATGATGAAATTTTAGAAAAGTTAAGCCTACAAAATCGTTATAATTTTCTAAATAATAATTTAATGAGCATTCTAAAACCAAAGTATTTTAACTTTCTCAGGAAAGCGGAAAAATTCTTCATTAGATTTGAAAAAAAACATAATATTACTCATAATGAAGATTTATATGAATGGATTCCTGAGATTGGTAAGGAAGGCTTAGTAGCGCGAATAAATAATTTTAGTGAATTGGGTTTGAATTATGAGCCTTATGGTATGACTGCTGAATTTATTCGTTGCCTAGCAGTTGATTTTTTCGATCCTCAATTAATTATGGGAATGGGTGCAAGTGTGTTAGCTGTAAACCCTCTAATGCTACATCATGAAGATGTTGAAGTTCGATTGAAAGCTCTAAAAGAATTAGTACTTGGAGAAAAAATAGGATGTATTTGTATAACTGAACCAGAACGGGGTTCTGATGCAGTTCGCATGCTTACAACTTGCGATGAAAACGAGGATGGAAGTTTCACTTTAAATGGTGAAAAGATTTTTCAAACTAATGGTGCAAGAGCAGATTGGGCGATCGTTTATGCTGTCTCAGAAAAGAATAATGGGAATACAATGGCTCAATTTTTAGTAGATACATCATGGGAGGGATGGAATGTAGAAAGAATTAATATACCTTGGACACCACGAGTGTATCTTGGTAAAGAAACTTTCACCAATTTAAGAGTTCCTCCGGAGTATGTTTTAGGAAAACCAGGTTTAGGGAGAGAGTATCTTTTTGAAGGATTAAATTTAGAAAGATTAGGTATAGTACTTGCAAATGTAGCAGAATGCTGGAATGCTATATCTCATGCTGCTATTTATGTTAATATGAGAAAGCAGTTTAATAAGGAAATTTTGAAATTCCAGGGCGTTGGCTTTCCTTTAGCAGAGATGTGGGCAAAAACAATGAGTTTAACTTTAGCAACTTTACATATTTGCCAGATTATTGATGAAAAAATGCAGCAATTTGGTACTCTACCAAAAAATTTCAATTTAGCTCTTGTTGCTACAGCTTCACAGCTGAAATCACAAAGTGCAAAACTATCTGAGCGTATATGTTTTGGATGTGCAGATCTTATGGGTGGTGCTGGTTTATGTGACAATACTTTAATGAGTGATTTAATAGGGATATCAAGAATAGGTCAAGTTGGCGGAGGTACATCACAAATTCAAAAATATATAATGAGTATTGCTTTAAGACAGTTATTTAAAATGTTATAATAATTATTTTAGAAATTTTTTTGTTTTTTTAATTTTTAATATATATAATTTATAGAATAGATGAGTTATAATATGGATATTGACGATTTAACTGAAGTTATTTATGAAAAAGAAGAAAATGGAATCTGCACCCTTACATTTAATATTCCAAAAAGAAGAAACGCGTTATCTTTTGTCACTTTTTTAGAAATTTGGACTGTCCTTAACGATATGGAAAAAGATAAGAATGCTAAAGTTCTAATAATGACAGGATGTGAAGAAGCTAATGCTTTTTCTTCAGGAGGTTACTTTAATATGAAGTATGTTACCTCTATTCCTCCAGAAATAATGAAAGAAATAGACCTAATGGATATTGCTCAAGTAAGATTATGTGAGAAGATTTGGAATTTTAATAAACCAATTATAGTTGCCATTAATGGTTTAGCTGTAGGTATTGGAATTACTATGCCATTAGTAGGTGCAGATCTTATTTATATGGCTGAGGATGCATGGTTAGGATTTTACTTTGTAAAGAGAGCAGTTATTCCGGAATTTAGTTCCACTTTTATTCTTCCTTTCTTAATTGGGTTTCAAAAAGCAAAAGAAATTTTTTATTTTGGAGATAAAGTTACTGCTCAACAAGCTGAACAATTAGGTTTAGTGAATAAGGTTTTATCACAAGAAGATTTGATGCCTTATGCTAGAGAACAAGCTTTAAGGTTAATCCCACCAAAAGGTCCAACGAGATCAATAAACCTAATGAAGAAAACAATGCATGCTTATTTTAAAAATATTATTTCAAGAACAGTAAACTTAGAAAACGAGGGATTACACGAATTATTTAAAACTCACGATTTTCGAGCTGCAACCAAATCATTAATTACAAAAAAGAATCCAATATTTAAAGGGAAATAATCCGAAAAGATGTTGGTAAACCCTTTTGAGATTTTTTTAAAAAAAATTGAAAATTTAGTTTAGATTCAGAATGAACTGATTATTACAGTCTTAACAAGACAATTATTAAATGAGTTTTATATTTATTATTTTTATACACCGTATAATTTTTAGATAGAGCTTGCTTGACTTCTTAAGTAAAGTTCATTATATTAAATATGGAGGTATTCGTTATGGGAAAATATGACGATGAAGATTTTGTTTATTGTGATTATTGCGAGAAAGAAATACCCCAAGATAAAGCAATTTATGTACGCGGAAAACCCTATTGTAATAATTGTTATCGTAAAGCTGATGAATACGGAATCTATGATGAATATGAGGAGGATGAGGATGAAGATGAAGACGATGACGATGACGATGATTATGAAGACGACTAAAATTAAGCTTTTAATATAAACTTATGAAAATGAAACAACTGTTTAAACGTGAGTAACCCGGATCATTATAAAAATTCATGGAAATCCTAATTAAACGTGGTTAATATTTTATATTTTGTTTTGAGTAATAGTCTATAAGAAAAGGTTAAAATGCTTATTGATAAAATCGGTTTTGACAATGAAAAATACCTAAGGGAGCAATCTAAGAGAATTTTGGATCGAGCAACTCAGTTTGGGAATAAATTGTATCTCGAGTTTGGCGGAAAACTGATATATGATTATCATGCATCAAGAGTTCTCCCGGGATTTGACCCAAATGTAAAAATGAAGCTTTTGAAGCTTCTTAAAGAAAAAATTGAAGTTATTATCTGTATCTACTCTGGAGATATTGAAAGAAATAAGATTCGTGCGGATTTCGGAATCACTTATGATACCGGGGCATTGAAATTAATTGATGATCTTAGAGAGGGGGGACTTAAAGTATGTGCTGTAGTAGTAACACGTTATAATGGACAACAGATCGTAAAACAATTTATGAATAAACTTGAGCGAAGAGATATAAAAGTATATACGCATAATTCAATCAAGGGCTATCCAACCAATATTGATTTAATTGTAAGTGAAGAGGGATATGGCGCAAATCAGTATATTGAAACTTCTAAACCTATAGTCATAGTTACTGGACCAGGGCCTGGCAGCGGGAAATTGGCAACCTGTCTTTCCCAAATATATCACGAGCATATAAGGGGGATTAAAGCAGGTTATGCAAAATTTGAAACCTTTCCTATTTGGAATCTAGCTTTAAAACATCCCATAAATATGGCATATGAATCAGCGACTGCTGATCTTGGAGATTTTAATCAAATAGATCCGTTCCATCTTGAAGCATACAATATAACAGCAACAAATTATAATAGAGATGTGGAGATTTTTCCAGTAGTTAAGAAAATCATGTTAAGGATCATGGACTCAAATTTAGTATATCAGTCTCCTACGGATATGGGTGTAAATATGGCAGGATTTGCCATTACTAATGATGAAATTGTACAACAAGCAGCAAAGCAAGAAATGATCCGGAGATATTTTCGATATAGTTGCGAGTTTGCCATGGGTGTTTCAGATAAGAAAACAGTACAGAGAGCAGAATTACTTATGAAAGAATTGAGCCTTAATACATTAGATCGGGAGGTGGTGAAACATGCCCGACAATCATCTAAAGCAGCTCAAGAAAAGGGTAAAGGACATCAAGGAGTTTTTGCTGGAGCAGCATTACAATTGAAGAATGGAATTATTATAACAGGAAAAAACTCCCAACTTATGCACTGCGCTTCTAGCTTGGTCTTAAATGCTATTAAAGAATTAGCAGGCATTCCAGATAATATTCATCTTCTATCCCCTAATATCTTAAGTTCCATAAGTAAATTAAAATCAGAAATTTTCAATCATAAGCCTTTGAGTCTTAATCTGGAAGAAACTCTTATAGCTTTAAGTATCAGTGCGGATTTCAATCCTTCTGCTAAAGTTGCAATGGAAAAACTTAAGGAACTTAATGGTTGTGAAATGCATTCGACCCATATACCAACCCCGGGAGATGAAGCCGGTTTGAGGAGACTGGGACTTAATGTAACATCAGATCCCAATTTTTCTTCAGAAAGACTTTTTGTCCCCTAATTCAAAATTTCGAAAAGATAATCGATGAATTATTAAATTAATTAGAAATTCTTTTAAAAATTGGTGTCTTTTAATAATTTTGTTTATACAATTGGAATAAAAATTAAAATAGTTCCTAAAAAATTAATTAAAATTATGAATTCTAGTAGCAAATTTGTATTTGTGACTGGTGGTGTGATGAGCGGCATAATATTATAATGTCTCATTATAATATGCTATGGAAAAGGCGTCGCTACTGCCAGTATTGGAAAAGTACTTCAATTTCGTGGTTTTAAAGTATCTGTAGTCAAAATAGATCCTTATCTTAATGTAGATCCTGGAACCTTGAATCCGGTTGAACATGGAGAATGCTTTATTACAGAGGATGTTTGGGATTTTAGACCTGTACCTGAATCCGATGAAAGATCATATAGAATTTCCGAAATTGATCAAGATTTTGGCACTTATTCTAGAATTTTAGGAATTGAAATGCACCCATCACATAATATAACATCAGGTCAAATTTACCTTTCGACAATCCTTAGTGAAAGAAAAGGAAGATTCTTAGGAAAAACAGTTCAAATAATTCCTCACGTAACAGATATTATAAAAGAAAGACTAATGGAAATAGCGGAAAAGGAAGATTTGGATGTTTTATTGATTGAATGTGGTGGGACTGTAGGGGATTTAGAATCAAGCATATTTTTGGAAGCTTTTCGTCAATTAAAACTAGAATATCCTAAACGTACTGCTTTTGTCCATGTAACTCTTATCCCCTATTCGAGAGCAGTAGGGCAACAAAAATCAAAACCTACACAACATTCTGTCAAAATGCTTCAAAGTTTAGGATTACAACCAGATATTATTATCGGAAGAAGCGAAAAACCATTAGATAAAGACATAAAGCGAAAAATATCATTATACTCTAACGTACCAGAAAATGCAGTAATTTCAAATCCTGATTTAGAAGTTGTGTATGAATTGCCTTTATTATTCGAGGAACAGGGATTAGGTGATCTAATTTGCGAACTCATAGATTTGAAAGCAAAATTAGTAGCTTATAGTGAAGTAACAAATTATTCTGAATGGGTAAAAATGGTCGAATTATTCAAAAATACTAAAAATGTCGTCAAAATTGCTATGCCTGGAAAATATTTTAATATTTCAGATTCATACATTTCGATCAATGTGGCTTTAGAAGACGCAGCTGCTCATTTAGGGTATAAAACAGAACTCAAAATGATTAACCTTGAAGAAACTACAAATCTTGAAGAGCAATTAAAAGATTGTGATGGAATATTACTTACACCTGGATTTGGGACGCGAGCAATAGAAGGGATGATTAAATCAGCAGAATACGCTATGGAAAATAAAATTCCATTTCTAGGGATTTGTTTTGGAGCTCAATTATTTTTTGTAGCATTCTGTAGAAAGTACCTCGGCTTAAAAAATGCTAATTCTACAGAAATTGACCCCGATACCCCTTATCCTGTTGTTGATATTTTAGAAACTCAAAAAGAAGTTACTGAAAAAGGGGGTACAATGAGATTAGGTGCTCAAAAAATATATGTTGAAAAGGGTACGCGGTTATATAAAGCATATAAACAGGAAGAAATATACGAACGGTATCGACATAGATTTCACATTCAAGAAAAATTCATAACTAATGAAGCTAAAGAAAAAGGTTTACGAATATCTAGTCGAGATGAAACTAGAACAATCATTAATAGTATTGAATTAGATAGAGAAGATCATTGGATGGTTGGTACACAATTTCACCCTGAATTTAAATCTCGACCTTATAATCCATCTCCATTATATCTAGAATTTATTAAAGAATGTGTTAAAAATAAAAATTCCAGAGAATAAGTACAATTTAAACCTATTTTCAATTTATTTCAACACATCAAATAATGATTTAATATAGACTTTATCCCTAATCTCTTTAATATTTACTTTGTTGGGTGAATCAGCGAACTTTATATTTTTCAATATAATATTTCTTGTTTCTTTAGGTTCCATTGAAAAATAATTATCTGATGCTATGAAATCTAAAGAATCAGATTCAATATATACATATAAAGCAATTTGTTTTGTCGTGATTTCTATCTTACATTGATCAGTTCTCTCTAATTCAGTTATTTTATGAGAGATCTCTGGATTTTTTATTGGATAATTTTTTGGATGATCAAAAAGTCTAAATCCACGATTTATGACCATATCATTGTCATCTTTTAGTGTAAAGAAAATAATATTCTGAGAATATTTTTTCTCTCGCTCTATTTCTTTAAGATCCATTTTTTGAACTAAAAATGAACTACATGGAGAAATTATGGTTTTCCTAGAATCATTGATTAGAATTTTGCCATCAGCAGAAATGATACGCCAACTTAGTGTACCACTCTTTGAATTTTTATGATCATTAGTGAGCCAAAACTCAACTGAATCCTTTTCTTCCATTACACTCGCAAAAAAAGGTTCATAGCTTCTTTTTACTACATAATGCAATGCTTTCCATCTTAAAAAGTAATCTAAGGATGACCAGCTTGCTACAGGCCAACAATCGTTTAATTGCCAATATAATGATCCCATACAATGAAAATCGTTTCGATTTCGACGCCAATGTTCAATTCCATATTCCATTGCTTCAGCTTGTGTGATTTGTGAAAGAATTACTTGTTTTTCAAAACTTTCTGGTATAGAAAATCGCCTTTTCATATATTTCATTATCTTCTTATTCCCTGCTCGATTTTTCTGGTGATTTTCCATTATTGGAGAATTAAAATTATATTGATCAGGGGGGCAAAAAGTTTGGATGGTTTTGATGGAGGGGAAAGATTCAAATCCATACTCTGACATAAATCGAGAATTAAACTTTCGATAAGCATTGAAAGGAGCATTTTGATGCCAAACTTTCCAAAAATGGGAATCTCCTCTATTTGGATCATTTGAATTTATTAACCCTCGTTTTATTTCTCCACCTCCATTTGAAGGGGAACTTGGCCAATAAGAATGTTGAGGATCATATTTGTGAACTAATTCTGGAAGCAATTTTTCAAATATTCTAAAATAACCCTTTTTATATGCATCTATTTTCTTAGGATTTAACATATGATGAAGTGCTATATATCCCATAAAAAGCCATTCAATTTCATTATTTCCACACCACAGAGCAAGACTAGGATGGTGTCTTATTCTTTTAATATTCTGAATTGCTTCTTCCTTTACAAGTTCTATGAATTCTTCATGTATAGGATAAATAGCACACGCAAATGGAAAATCTTGCCATATCAAAATACCATATTTATCACACAAATCATAGAAAAGGTCATCTTCATAAATACCACCACCCCAAACTCTTAAAAAATTCATATTAGCTTCCAAGGTATATTTTAAAGTCTTTTCATATAGACTTTTCTTTTTTCCTCTAGAGATTAAGCTATCAATTGGTATCCAATTAGCTCCTTTGGCAAAAATAGGGACTCCATTTAAAGTAAAGTAAAAAGTCTCACCCCATTTATCCGGATTACAAATTAATTGTATATCTCTTAGCCCTATATTCACTTCATGTGTATCAATTAACTTATCATCCCATATTTCTGTTGTCAATTTATAGAGAAATGGTGATCCTAAATCATGCGTCCACCACAAAATAGGATCTTCAATATCAAATTCGATTATTGGATTATGTTCTTTAATTTTTTCTTCTTTTAAGACTTCTTTCCCTGAGGGAGTCTCTAATTTAATGCGGATTTTATAATTATTTTTTGTAGAATCATCTATATCTAAAATTAATTCAGTATTAACTTCTAAATAAACTGATTCTACTATTATCATGTCAATTTCATCGGAATTAGTAATTGTATTAGGATTAATGTTGTAATTAAATGTTTGAATAGGATAAATAGATTCAATTTTTATACCATCATAACCATAAATTTCTACAGTTTGCCAGATTCCAATATCTGGGATTTTTGGTCCCCAGTCCCAGCCAAATGAGTATTGAGCTTTCCTTAGATAAGGGATCCCTTTAAGTCCCATCCTATTATGGAGTTCGATTTTATGTTTTTTCATTTCATTTCTTGTATAGAGTGTAGGACTTTTGATTATGACTTCTAGTATATTAATTCCTACTTTTAATTCAGATTTAACATCAAATTCATAAGAAATAAACATATCATTTGAAGATCCTATTAACTTGTCATTTAAATAAATTTCTCCTATTGTATCAATTCCTTTAAACCGGATCATAATATTTTTATGTGCTAAAAAGTCAGTGTTTATTTCAAATTCCTTTTCATAATACCAATCTGATTCATAAACCCATTTTATACTATGTTCATTCACCCCATAAAAAGGATCTTGAATAATTTCTTGTTCGATTAAAGTTTCAAAAACTGAACTTGGAACATCAGTAGTGATATTGATAGCTCTATCTTTATTAATTAACTGCCATATTCCATCTAAAGAGATAATTTCTACCATTTAATTAAATCCTGTTCAGAAGATATTAGAAAAAATTATTCAATTTCAAGAATTCTTTTTGCTATCTTTTTCTTTTCATCTAGATTGGCTTGTCGAGCAATCATAATTCTCTGTGCCTGAGGTGAACCAGCACCATGCATTGATTCTGTGCGATAACTAACAGAGGCTACACCCATAGTTAAGTTCTCAATAAAACGCAGAACTTTATATCTATCTTCAGCACAAATTCCTTCACAAGTAGTTAAATATTTTTCAATTAAGGGACCAATTTCTTCTGATTTAAGATCTGCTTCAGAAGGCATAGTACAAATCAATCCTCCTGCGAGATCTTCAGCTAATCGTCCTATTTCATAAGGAAAGCGGGTAACATTTTGTTTACATACATTAGCTAATAACATATCCATTTCATAATTTCCTGCTTCTCTTTGAAAACCTAAGGAACTACATGCTATACCACAACTGTATAATGTTTCATTTAGATGTGTCATTTCAACAAGTTTATCTCTTACGTGAGAGGCTTTTTCAGTACCATTATACTCTGAAATTAAAGCTGTAGCTCCGATTAATGCATCACCTACACCTACCTTACAACCTCCATAAGATTGTCGATGAAATCCTGCAAAACGGTTAACTAATTCTCCTGAAAATTCAATTTCTCCTTTCATAAATATATTTTCTTTAGGTATGAAGACATTGTCAAAAACTACAAATATTTCTTGACCACCATACTTAAAATTTCCTATATCTAATGCTCCTTCTTCAATTTTTCTAGTATCACATGATTGTCTTCCATAGATTAATGTAATGCCTTTTTCATTAGTATCTACACCAAAACTTACAGCATATTCTTCTTCACCTTCTCTTAATCTGAGAGTAGGCATAACAATGGCTCTATGAGAATTAAGAAAACCAGTTTGATGAACTTTTGCGCCTCGAACAGTTATACCTTCTGAATTTTCTTCAACTATATGTAAATAAGCATCAGGATCAGACTGATCTTTTGGTCTCTTACTTCTATCTCCCTTAGTATCGGTCATTGCTCCATCAACCATTAAATCTTGTGTTTGAACTTCAATCCAATATTTCTTAAATCTCTCGTGATAGTTTGTGTTGTATTTTTTATCCAATTCATAAGTCACACTATATAAGGCATTCGCAGTATCAAAACCTACACACCTTTGAAAACAACATGCTGTATGCTGACCTAACAATCTTTGCATTTTGACTTTTTTAATTAAGTCTTCTGTAGATTGGTGAATATGTGTGAAGCGATTTATTATTTCACCTGTTAAATGGGATTTTGCGGTCATCAAATCTTTGTATTCTTCAATTTGGGCTAATTCGTAAATTTTCATTACAGTATTAATTGAAGGTTTTATAATTGGATGATTCCAAAATTCCTCAACTTTTTCGCCAAACATATACAAATTTACAGGTCTTTTTATGCTTTCTAAATATTCTTCTGGAGTTTTTAGTGGCATTTTTTTAAATTTTTATTATTTGATTTTGATAATTGATAAAAAAATAAGTAATTATTAAAAATATCTCTAATATATGTTAATACTCTGATTCAATCTTTTTTCTTAAAATGTTCTTTAAATTTTTTTAAAAAATATTTTTCTTCGAGATTTCTGAGATCTTTCTGATATGAGTCATGAAATCTTCATTTGAACAAAGGGATAATAACTCCTTTTTAGCTGCTTCTGCCGCATCCTGTCGCTCTCGAAAATCAAAAGGAGAGATAATACCAGAAGAACTTTTCTTTTTTAATTCTTCAATCACTTTATCAATTTCTTGAGTAAAATTACTTAAATTTACCAAATAATCATATAAAGCTGCTGGAAGGTTTGGATGCACTTTTTTTAAAGAATTAGAATATTTTAGAATACTACTAATAAAATCTAATCTCATCTTGAGAATTTCACCGGTTTTTTCTGTCTCATTAAGGAGTCTAAACATAATGTCATAGAATTTGAGTTCATTTTTATCCCTATTTAGAAATTTAGTTAAATTGCGTATTTTATCTGATGTATCCCATTCTTGCATCCCTTCATATTCCTTAATTTTGTCTTCAGCCTCTTTAATTTCTAAATGTAGTTGTTCTAGTTTCCAATTACTAAGATAAGTATCTAATTTCATTATCTTTTTTTGATATTCTTGTTCATCCAATATGGTTCTAGTTATCTCAAACACCTCAGGTAGACAATCAAACAAGTATTTTAACAAGGAAATGTAAATTGTATGTTCTGTATTAGCAATAGGTCTTTCAAAAAATTCAATTGCATCCATGTTATCGCTAAGTTCTAATAACGATTTAAAGAATTTTCTAATTGTTAACATATTTTTTTGAGCGTCCATAGCTATAGAATACATTTCTTCAAAATATTTTTTGTAGAATCTTCTTGCTAAATCAAGTTCCATCAAATAATTATTAACTAGAGTTATCAATTCTCCTGAAACCCCTGATTTTTTATACTCTTCACCGATATCCTTTAACCGATCTTCCTCCCTAACAGTTATCATTTTTACAATTAATTCTGGAAAATCTTTAGTAACTATATCGTATGTTTTAATGAAATACCTTTTTTTGGTTAATATGGGAATTATAGTATTTATTGTCATAGTTCTCTTCTGAATAGCTTTCAAATCTTCTTCTAATATTCTGTTAATGTGCTCATCGATTTTCTTTTTATTTTCGATATTTGAAACTTTTCTATCTTTTAATAATTGATTAAGCCGAATTGCTCTAATTTCAGCATTTCGACCACCAAAAATTTCTACGAAAATGCCTCCTAGGATTCTAAGAGCTAAAGCTCCTGCTAAAACTTTATCTTTCTCTTCATCAACTAAAATCTGGTTTGTTAACATATTCATTAATCTAAACATGAAAGTCTTTTCTTTTTCTCGTGGCATTTCAGAAATTTTAGCTCTATATTTCTCAATAATTTGATCTTCAGGAAATTTATTTTCCCATAATAAGTCTAAAACTCGATCTCCTTCAGCTTGTGGAAGGATATCTAAATAACGAGGGATTATTTCAATTAATGCCTTCGCCCAATTGGAATGTTCAATTGCTAATGGAATTTCTTCATGATAATCAGACAATAAATCATGAATTAAACCTCCTTTTTCTAAAACTTTAGGGCCACTATATCTCCCTAATGTGTGAATAAGAATTTCATCAAAATTGGGTTCTAAAGAAAAAGGCATACGGATTTTAATTTTTTCCAAAAACGCTAGATATAAATCAAAGAGTCCACGTACTTTATGATTTGATCTATTTATAATAAATTGGTTAATTTCAGCTTTATTTAGATCTCCAATATCCACTAAAGAATTAGCAAACATAATTGCTCCATTAAATAATAATTCCACTTTTTCTGGCTCATGATAGGAGGCTGTTTCTGAAAATTTAAATAAATATTTTGCGAGATCTGAACCAAGGTACTCTCTATGTTGTTCTGGTATATGATCAATTGCATCTAATAACTCTTCCATGAGCATTTGAATCATATCCTGTCCGAGAATAAGTGAATATTTTTTTTCTGCCCTTTTTAAAAATGCTTCCACATCTGTAAATTGAACTCGCTGTTCTTCTTCTCCAAATAAATGAGTTAAAATATCTTCAAGACTTTTGCTTTCTTCTAATAAATTATTTTCTTTCACTTCTTCGATACAAGTTTTAAATAAGTCTAATAAAGATCCTAATTTATTATCACTTCTTTTTCTTATTTCTTGGTTAATCTGATCTCTATTTTTTCCACCCAAATCTATTATTGAACTCGAAAATACTATAATGTTAGTTAATATACTTTCTAAAGTATCATTTGATAACCCATCAATATGTTGAGAAAATGTAAACAGATATTTTGCCATTTCAGAACTTAGATAATCTCTATGAGATTCATCTATTTCATCAAATGTTTTCTTGAGTTCTCCTGAGTATTTTTGGGATTTATCTTCTCCTAGTTTTTCTGAAAAATTCTTTTCGGCACGTTTAATGAATAATTCAACATCACTCAACTGGGTTACTTCTACTTTTCCACCAACCATATAAGTTAATAAATCTTCAAATGTTTCGAGATTTTCTATTACAGCACCTTGTTTAGCCTTTTCAACAAATGCATTTAATAAATCAGAAAGATTTCGCATAGAATTGTTACTTCTATTTATTAGCATCTGATTTACTTGATTTCTATCCTTATTTACAAGATCCTTTAACGATTCTGTAAATATATAAATATGATTTAGAACACCCTCTGTGATCACAGGAGATACATTTTCAATTTCTTGAGAATAATTAAATAAAAATTTTGGTATTTCTGAGCCAATTACTCTTCTAAATTTAACTGGAATTTCATTAGTTGCTTTCTTAATCTTATTTAAAATAGAACTGGTCTTATCCACACCTAATTTCTCCATAAAAGAACGTTCAGCTCTTTTTAAAAAAACTTCCATAATTTAATCACGTACAAATTAGAATAAATATTAAATTTTTAATATATAATAAAAATCGATTCATTTCATCAATCAGATAAATAAATAACCTAAATGATAAATTTAAATTTATGTTAAAGAAAAAAAACAAGATAGTCAAATTAAGCGTTATGAATGATCTTCTTTTTTTCCTGATTGTATATATCTTTTTAAATTACTTTAGAAGAGATTGGAAAAAAATATTTAATACCAACTATTAGAAAAATAAATAAATTGAATCAATTTAGTGAATTTGGAATAAATATTATGACTGACAGTGATGATATTCAAATAATAAGAACTGCTTGTCCAGCTCATTGTGGTATTGATTGTTGTGGTATATTAGCACATGTGAAAGGAGATAGGGTTATAAAATTAGAACCTGCTGAATTTCCACTTCCATATGATAAGAGAATTTGTCTTAGGGGTCTATCTTCTTTAGACATTACCTACCATCCTGATCGTTTAAAATATCCTATGAAGCGAGTTGGTGAACGAGGTGAAGCAAAATTTGAGAGAATTTCTTGGGATAAAGCGTTTGATATTATATCTGAAAAATTTAAAAATATTTCAGATAATTATGGTTGGAAATCGATTGGGTGGGTATTAGGAGGTCCAGGAGCAGGTACCACAAAATTTGGGGCTTATTTAAGACTTGCAAGTTTAACCCAGTCTACCCGAGTTAGTGCTTGGGGGTATGGAGATGCTGGAATACCATGTGGTAGTAGAGTAATCTTTGGAAGTCAATTTCCTTATATTTATTTATTTGGAACATTTTGGCAGAGAAAATGGCCAGAATTGTTAATAGTCTGGGGGAGTAACCCTGCTGAAGCAGCTCCCCTCCAAACTATGCGAAAGATTTTAGATGCGAAAGAGCATGGAACTCAACTAGTAGTCATCGATCCTCGTTTTACGATTACCGCCTCGAAAGCTGATGCATATTTAGGACTTAATACAGGCACAGATGCTGCACTTGCTTTAGGTCTTATGCATACAATTTTTAAGAAAGAATTGTATAATTCTAATTTTATTCGTTTTGAAACTAATGGTTCCTATCTAGTACGTATAGATAATGGTAAG
>Ga0209635_10001024_pt1 | contig 20376 bp, 22 predicted proteins | sample DeeMarSWOR230_32_FD_187463 | JGI IMG/M metagenome (GOLD analysis project Ga0209635, IMG submission 187463) | Marine sediment microbial communities from White Oak River estuary, North Carolina - WOR-2-30_32 (SPAdes) (version 2) | ecosystem: Environmental > Aquatic > Marine > Intertidal zone >...
CTTTCGGAACAGTTAGAATACTGGTCATTGGTACACCGACGTATTAAATTAATTATTTTCTAGAGTCTTATTCTATTTCTACAAATTTAAGGTTATTCGACATGTTTTTTGCAAAAATGACGTATATAAAGCAGTTTTTTGAAAAAATGACGAAAAACATGGTTATGTTACACATATTTACGGTTAGTTATGCCTTCACTTCTATGTTCGGATTTAGAAAAAATGATGAAAAATCCATGAAATTTCTACATTTTTCCGACAACAAAGAATAAATAAAAAATCAACTACTTCGAGTTTGGACATGAGCGTATGAAGATAAAAAGGCGAAGGATTGCCTTAGACGACTTGGATTGGAAGATTCTTTATGCTCTTCAAGAAAACGCTAGGCAGACTTATTCGGAAACTGGGCGTCTCCTCAACGTAGCGCACTCAACTATTTATGAAAGAATTAAAAAAATGGAGGAGCACGGCATTATAAAAAAATACACAACAGTTGTCGACCTTGAGAAAATTGGGATGAAATATCTCATTGCGGTTATGACCGTAATTACGGATCCTAAAGAAAGCGAAAACGTGGCTGAGAAGTTATCTGAGTTCGATGAGGTTTTAGAAGTTTACACATCACTTTCCTCAGAGTTATTAATAATCGCTAAAGTGGTAGCTGAAGATCAAAACAAGCTTCATTCGTTCATTGCCAAGTCGGTTGCTCCCCTTCCAGGAGTGTTGAGAATTCGAACTTCAATCGTTACAAAAAAACACAAGGAGGGGCTATTGGTTGGTCCAAACTTTAACGCGCACGCGTCAAAGGAGAGAAGGCAATTAAATAGCGGTGGGGGAGTAAGCGGTTGAACATGTCTAAATTGGAACTGTATGGAAAATCTATAAAAGTGAGTTATAGGCTAAAATCAACTGGGGGAGGCTTTTCACGGTTATGTTTACGCAAAAGATTCTTAGGAAGGTCTTGAGAGAAAAAGCCTTCTACTTCTTTTCTTCTATAGGAAATTATATAGGTGAAAGCGCGGCGTCCCTCGAAGAGTTTGTGGGAAAAATCAGAGAGGTTAACCCCAAATCAATCGAATTTCATCTTTATCGAGGAGATTTTGAAAAATGGGTGGATGAAGTTCTGGGGGATGTAAGGCTTGCTGAGAAAATTAGAGAATTACGAAACCAAAAACTTATTGGAGAAGACCTGCAAGATCAACTTTACCAAACTATTTTAAAACGATACAATGAACTAAAAACGGGTTTCACATAGTCCCTGTAGATTAAGACTATTTTGCAAGTTTCTTCAGTTGATTCCGGTACATCTGAACAATCTCGTTAACAGTTGTCGCATCTTCAGCAGACTTGTCTAGTCGATAGTTTCCAGTGAAACGTGGAAACCGTATGGCTAGTCCGCTTCCCTTTCGGATAACGTTCATGGCGCATGTGTGGATAGGGCTCAGCGTTATCTCGGCACCCATTGTTTCAATAACCACAACTGGCTCAAACCATACGTCCGCCTTGAGAGTGGATTTGACTCTGGGGTGCCGGTGAGGGGTTCGATGTTTTTTCATCATTTCTGGAAGTTTTTTTAGTTCTTCGTCGGTGAACCCGGTTCCACATTTGGTAATAGTTTTGAAGGTGTCTTCATCTGGGTCATAGGTAGCGAGTAGAAGGGCGCCGTATGTTCCAGCTCTTTTTCCTCTTCCGTGGAACGCTCCCACCATTACAAGGTCAACGGTGTCGGTCATTTCGCTCTTGTAGTCGCGTTTATATTTTATCCATAGCCATCCTCTAGCTCCTGCCTGATAAGCTGCGTCTTCTGATATTGATTTACAGATTAGTCCTTCACATCCATTTTCTACAGCTTTTTCAAAGAACTGTTCTAGTTCATCCACGTTGTCGGTGATAAGGTATTCAGCTACTTTAACATGGTCGTTTTGTTTAATGATTTTTTCGAGACGTTGGTGTCTAACTGGATATGCCTTTAAAGTCAAGTCTTCTCCATCAACGTAGAGAGTGTCAAAAACGAATAATGAAATTGGATACTCTTCCATGGCTTTTTTGATGCCATACTTGCGTCTTCGATGCATTAACTCTTGGAAAGGTCGCATTTCACCTGTGTCTGGGTCAACGGCAACGCATTCTGCCTCAATGATGGCGTCCTTCGCCTTCACATAATTCTTGAACAACTCAACCGCATCTGGATATTGGTCGGTGATGTTTTCGAGTCGCCGAGAAAATAGAGTGACGTTGTCTCCTTGTTTATGAGCTTGTATCCTCTCTCCATCGTACTTAAACTCAGCTATACACTTTCCTCCGAGTTTTTCAAGGATTTCTTGAGGTGAACCCAATCGCTCAGCCAACATGGGTCTAATGGGTTCTCTAATTGAAACCTTAAATCTTCTGAGGCCTTCAATTCCTCTTTCCACGATAGTTTTTGCCACCATACCTAAATCAGATGAAATGTTATATGCTCTTTCCACGTCTTTTCGAGCTTCTTTGCCGCCGCCATATGCGATAGCTAACGCGTCAAGAACTGTCATGTCAGCGATGCCCAACCTTAATTGACCTGTGACTGCTCGAACAATGAACTTGGCTTCTTTTGGAGTTGCGTTTGCCAGTAATCCTGCTAAAAGGTTTATTTTTTGATCTACAGAGCCGGCGCCCGTAGACTTTGCCATTTTGTCAAGGTCTCCATATACTTTTTGAACGGTTAACGGCTCTCGAAAGAGTTGTGCTTGAGCTTTTTCTTTTGAAAAATTTTGTGCCGTCTCACCGAGGTCTCCGGTTTTTGTTAGATCTTCTTCGATTTCTTTTTCACTATGACCAGTTGCTTTGGCAACCGCGCGTATGGCTAGTTTTTCTGCGATGCCGATTTCGATTCCAATGAGGTCTGGGTATAACTTTCCTTGAGTGAGGTAAACAACTTTGTCGATTAGGTCCTTCGGGGTTTGTTTCAGAAGCTCAACTAGATAGTCTGTCATCTCCAGTCTTTTAGTGGTGGCTTCTATTTTTTTGTAGGCATCTGCGATGAGGGCGTATTTCAAAGAAAGTTTCCTCATACTAATGGAGACTTCTGCTGATATTAAAGGTTAAATGTGAAGAGCGCTTTGGGTGAAGAACAGACTTAGTCTTTTGCCAATAACATTAGTCCGCAAAAAATGTTTATCGCTCCGAGAAAGCCTATAGCGCAGAGGAAAAGCGGATTAGAAAATGTAACCTCTATAGAGGTTAGGATGCCGTACACGGAGAAGAAGAAAAGCAAGGCGCCGACAGGAATCATTAAGCCTGATAAACGTTTACCTATTTTCCCAGACGCTTTAAACACGTCTAACGCCTCATTCCCAGTGGTGTCTTTTAGAAGCGCAGGTTTTTCGTACTTAAAGGGGGCATCAACCACAATCTCGTTTGTGTTCTTTCTTTTCCTCTTCTTTTTCGGCATTTCGCCCACAAACAAATGTTGAAACGGAATAAGTTAAAAAATCTTGCGTGCGTGTGCAGCAATATTTAAAATACCTGCTAGGATGGAAACTGCGCTAACGAAAACTAGGACAGACGTGGGAAAACGGGGTATTATAAGTAACTCAAAACTTGTTTCGGACAAATATGCCAGCAACGCCAACAATACCCCTATGCCCAGACTAACTCCTCCCATAGCAACTCGCAAACGATAACGACCCACCATCCGAAGATAATACGTTGCCAAAACCAAAGCCACTAATCCTATACCTGAAATAAGCGCGCTTTCAGCGTTAACATCTCTTAAAATCATAGGAAACACGAGAAGCAAGAAAGACAGGACGATTCCAGCAATTGGAGTAAGAGGATACAAAGGAGCCTTGAAAGGTCTCTTTAAGTGCGGCTCTTTCTCCCTAAGTTTCATTAGAGAAAGATTAACCAAAGCAAACACCAAAAGAGACCCGAAACTCGCTGCGTATCCAAGGAACTCCACAGCGCCAGTAATGCTGAACGTTATTACGAAAAGCGAGCTTGCAATAATCGCCACGTAGCGAGTTCCAAAACGCCTGTGAGCCTTTAGCAAAACGTTAGGCAGATATCCATCCCTACTCATCCCACCAAGAATGCTTGATTGAACCGTCATGGCTGTGCTTAAAGATGATATACTTGCAATCATGCCAGCGACTGCAAATAGGATGCCTCCAATTGGCCCCATAATTTTTTCAGCCGCAAAGTTGAGTAAAGGCGATTCAACGGAGTCTCCCGCTGGAACAACTCCCACAGCTACGTAGGCAACGCCGCAATAAACAGCCACCAACAAAACTGTAGACAGAAGCAAAGCCTTAGGAACATTTTTCCCTGGCTCTTTTATTTGAGGCGCGCTAGCAACCAAAGACCGCATCCCTACAAACATGGTAAAGGTGTAGGCAGTTGCTGCAAAGAACTTGGATAAACCTTCAAGCGAGGGGCTAGGCAACACTGCAGGAGGCGTCAGAGTAGACCATAGTCCGCTCGCGAGAAAAACGCCGAATATAGCTAAGAACGCAACTACAATGAGAGTTGTGGCTTCTTCTGTCCCTCTAATGCTAAGCACTACTAGGATTATGATCACGATTGCGGTGATTAGAGGCTTACTAACTAATATAAAATTTTGAGCCGCAGGAACGAGTATCGAGAAGAAATAGGCGAGCTGTTGAGGGAAAACTACAGCGGCAAGTGCTCCACCAAAAACGCTGGCGAGCCACCTAAGACAGCCAGCCATGAAGGCGATTAGACCTCCAAATGCGGCTTTAGTATAAGTATATTCGCCGCCCATCTTTGGAATGGCTGCGCTGAGTTCGCTATAACTGAACATGGTGAGTATGTTTATGAAACCGCACAGAAAAAGAGCTGAGACCATGCTGGGTCCAGCCAAATGGAAATAAGCGTAATCTAGTAGCACGAAAACCTCGAATCCTATGGCGCCCCCTAATCCGACAATTACCGCACGAGAAAGTCCAAGTTTTCTTTCGTTTGTCAACTAAACCTGGTCCTCCCACTGGTTAGTCTAGTCTCCTTCATGGATGAGAAAGAAACCACTTATGACTGAAAAAAAACTGAATACGATAAGAATAAACAGATAGAGCGGGAGGAGTTCTGTAGACACGTTTAGCGCGGTTTGAACATCGAGAAAGTTGAAATAAAGGATACCTGCCAAGATACTTGCTAACACGCCTATTGCTCCCTGTGCTATGCCAACAGTAGCTACAAGGATTCTCCTAACTTTCATTCATAAGTCACCTACGTCTAATTATAATCCCTGACACCAAATCAAGAACACCGATTGCTAGCAATGCTCCTAGCGATAGCATTCGAATTTGGTCACTTTCAAACATGCTAACATCCACAAAGCCGAAAAAGGTCAAGACAAATACACCTATCATCATGATTCCTACAAATATGAGGAAGCCGCCTAAGGCTACGGCAACCCTACTCAGCCATTGCGTGTTCCACATTAATGCTTCATTAACCATCCATACTTCTCCTCTTAAAATGTTTCGCGGTGAACAATTTCCTTCAGCGGTCTCTTTTGTCGAGCTCTTGGTTTCTCAGCTGGATGCCCAACTGGAATGATGGCGACGGGTCTAACACCCATAGGCGCATTCATCACTTTTGCAACTACATCCTCATGAAATGCTCCTACCCAGCAGGTTGCAAGCCCTAAGGCGCAAGCAGCTAAAAGCATGTTCTGTATCGCCGCAGCAGTGTCTTGTAAACAATAGAGAGATGCACCTCGACTGCCGTAACCACAACTGGACCGTGCTTCATCTGCGCAGACAACAATTACAACTGGTGCTTCTTTGATGAAAGTTTGATTTAGTGCAGCCATTGACAGTTTATGTTTTATCTTAGCGTCTCTCACAATTACAAATTCCCAAGGTTGAATGTTTCCAGCTGATGGAGCCTGTCTAGCAGCATCTATCAATTTCTGCACTTCTTCTTCTGAAACTTCCTCGTTCGTGAAGGCTCTGACACTCCTTCTGGTTTCGATCGCTTCAAACACGTCCAAGGCATTTGTCTCCGTGCTTAAGCTACTCGAATTATTGTTTCAATGGTTATGCCGTCTTGAGGATATATTATTTTTTTACTGAATAAAAACTCAACATTTAATGATTGACGTGAAACAGTATTATCTAAGTCTACGTACAGCTGCACACTCTTAGCCTATTAACCTCAGATACGACGTTCTATTTGTATCTCTTTATGGTAAGCGTTTTTCCTCCTATATCGAAGGACACTTTAACTCTCACTGATGTTTCTGTCTTGAAGGGAAACATTGAGTCTTCAGCTAAATCTTTGGGGAGATATATTAGGTATTTACCATCTTTTCTTCTGAACACTCTACCTTTTCCTGAACTCGTCGAGTTCTCCTTTCCTCCTTTTAATCTTTTATCTTCCCACTCTATGGGAGACCTATCGTTGGAGTTCTGGCACAACTCACGCGCCATGGATATGGTGTGCACCAACGCATATAAACAATATTTATCTCTCGGATTCCGAACATAATTTTCTTACGTGTAAGAACTTTTTCCAAACATACAAGAAATAAATGCAAACAAAAGTCTATCATTCCATGGGAGTTTAACTCTTCTTGCCATATTCTCTGTTCCTTAAAGCTCTTCTTAGTATCTTTCCTGCAATATTCTTGGGTAACTCCGCTACAAATTCAACCTCCCTAATTCTCTTGTAAGCCGCTATCCTCTTTCTGCAATACTCAATCAGCTCATCTTTGGTCATTGTAGCTCCTTCCTTCAAAACAACGTAGGCACTAGGAATTTCGCCAGCAACCGGGTCTGGTTTGCCTATCACAGCGCACTCCTTAACCGATGGATGCGTGTAAAGTACATTCTCAACTTCTGCTGGGAATACGCTATAGCCTTTATACTTAATCGTATCCTTTAGTCTATCAACAATGTAGAAATAGCCCTCTTCATCCATTTTTGCTATGTCTCCAGTGTAAAGCCAACCGCCCCTGAGCGCCCTCTTTGTTTCCTCAGGGCACTTCCTATAACAATCCATTACCTGCGGTCCCTTTACGATCAGTTCGCCGATTTCACCTGGAGGAAGTTCTTTCGTGCCTGTTTCGATGTCAACAATCTTTGCATCAGTGTCAATAATAGGTATGCCAACAGATCCTATCTTTACTCTATTTGGTGGACTGTCATGCGTTTCAGGTGAAGCTTCTGTGAGACCATAACCTAACATTAGTTTAACACCAGTCAGACTATCCCATTTCATTTTTGTGCTATTGGGTATTGGAGCAGCTCCTGCTTTGACGCAACGTAAAGAAGAAAGATCATACTTGGTGATGGCTGGATGATTTGCGATGAGGGTAAACATTGTTGCAGCACCATACCAAACAGTGACTTTCTTTTTTTCAACAATCTCAAGAACCTTTTCAGGGTAAAAACGCGTGATCAATATTAAAGTGGCTCCAGCATAAAACGTTGAATTCATGTAACATGCGCCCCACGAATGACAGAGCGGAAGAACCCCTAAAACAACATCGTTACTACTCCACTTAAACCAGTGAGCATTCATGATCGCATTCGACACCAAATTAGAATGGGTTAGCATGGCACCTTTAGGCGTGCCAGTTGTGCCACCAGTGTATTGAATAACTGCGGCATCCTGCTTTGGTCGTATTTCGGTCTCAACTACTTGAGAAGTGTATTTCGCCACGAGTTCTCTAAAAAGGTAAGTGTTTTGACGTTGCTTTTCGCCAACTATAATTGTGTTTCTTAGATTAGTTCCTTTTTGCGCTTTCTTAACGATATGGTATAAAGATTCATGAGCGATTATGGTTTCTGACTCAGAGTTGTTCAGTGCATATCCTAATTCCATCTCTTTAGAAAGTGGATTTGCCGATGCAACTACTCCTCCAGCTTTAAGGATCGCATAGTAGCTAATTATGAATTCAGGAATATTGGGAAGATAGATTAAGACTGAACTGCCTTTTTTTATATCCAAGTCTATTAGAGCAGCAACAAGCTTATCGGAGAGTACATCAAGCTTCTCATATGATATCTGATCTTTTTCATGTTCGATTGCCAGCTTGTTCGGATGTTTTTCAGCTGATTCTTTAAGAAGTTTATAAAGAGGAGTCTCAGGATAATTTATGGTTCTAGGCACTCCTTCAGGCCAAACGTTGAACCAAGGTCTTTCTGGCGGCACCTTCATCTAAGCCTCATCCAAATTTTGATTACGGAAAGACAGAGAATAATATACCTTACGCATATGGCTCTGATAACTTATCGATTTTGACCTCTGTTATTTCAGGAACTTGCTTGATGCATACCACGATGATCACTTGCAGACCCTCCCTCACTCATCGGTTGTTATTGTTTAACAAGTTCTAAGCCAATTCGGAATCCGCGAATGTTGTTTTCTAGCGTCTTGTTAGGTACACTTTCAGTTATTGCTTTTTCAACTGCTTGTTGGCTAACTATGCCTGTTGTTTTTGTCAAAGCTCCTAACATGATCACGTTGGCGAAGATTTTTGATTTAAGTTTGGTTTCTGCCATTTTGGTTGCTGGAATTTTGAAAATCTTTGCTCTGATTTTCGGCACTTCTCTAACTAAATCTTCATCGACTAGAAGAGTTCCGTCTTCCTTTAAGTCTTTGAGGTGTTTTTCAAGGGCTGTTTGGCTCATCGCTACTAGAACATCGCATTTTCTAACTATTGGAAAACCTACCTTTTTATCAGCTATGATTACTTCACTTTTTGCAGCGCTTCCTCTAGCTTCTGCTCCGTAACTCTGGGTTTGAACCACATGCTTTTCGTCATATACCGCAGCTCTTCCAAAGATTTCTCCCGCTAACACAACACCTTGCCCACCTAAGCCACTGATTCTTATTTCAGTTCTTTTTTGCACTCTTCTTCGCCTCCCTTATGGTTTCGAATAGAGTCTCTGTGAACGTTGGAATTTTTCTGTCCACATATTCTCCCACAACGATTTTACTTGCGAGCTCTTCCACAGCCATCTTCTCAGCTTCTTCGAGTAGAACAGAATTGTCTCTAAACCACCGAAACATTTCAGCCACATCCTTAAATCCAGCCCTTCTTCCAAGTGCTGTGGGACAAGGACTCACCACCTCAACAAAAGCGAAGCCTTTGATTGCAATAGCCTTCTTCAAAGCTTCTTTTAATTGTTCATCATGTGCTGTAGTCCAGCGGGCAACGTAGGAGGCGCCTGCTGCGGCAACAAGTCGGATTACGTCTAGTGGCTGTTCAAAACTCCCGTATGGGGTGGTCGTTGTTTTTATTCCAATTGGAGTTGTGGGCGCGACTTGTCCGCCAGTCATACCGTAAATCATATTGTTTACCATGACAACCATGATGCCCAAGTTTCTGCGAGCGGCGTGAACTAGATGGCCCACTCCGATTCCAGCGATGTCTCCGTCTCCACCAAACACGACTACGTTCAAGTCTGGACGCAGAAGTTTAACGCCAGTTGCAACAGGTATACTTCTTCCATGTGGTGTGTGGATAGAGTCTGCTTTGAAGTAGGGGGATGGAATCCACCCTGCGCAACCGATGCCGCTGCAGAAAACGAATTTGCTTAGATCTTCATATTCTAGTTCATGAACAGCTCTAAGAAAGTGGTTTATCAAGGTTATGCAACCACAGCCCACGCAGAAGGGAAGACTCATATCCCTCAAGTATTTTCGGCTGGTGAACGTTTCAGTCAACTTTTTTCACGCTCTCAACAATTTTTGCTAATAACTCTTCGGGTGTTATCATTTCTCCACCGCCAATTTTGTTCAGTGGAATAACTGGCACATAACCGTGCACCACTCTTTCTACCTCATAAAAAACTTCTCTCATGTTCAATTCCGGAACGATAATGACTTTGGTGTTTTTAGCTATGTTACGGACTGTTTCTTCTGGAAAAGGCCATATGGTCTTTAACCGAACAAATCCGACAGTGATGTCTTTTTTCTTCGCTAAGTCAACAGTTTCATAAACAGCTCGAGAAGTGCATCCGAAAGAGACGATTCCCACGTCACAGTCGTTAAAATCGTTGGTTTCGTAATCCACTATTTTCTCAGAGTTGTTCCTAACCTTTCCAACGAGGTTCTCAACCAGCTGCCTATGCACAGCTCGGTCAGCAGTGAAGCGATAGCCATATTCATTGTGGGTTGACCCTGTTATAGGTACGTTATAGCCTTCGCCCACTGACGGCATAGGCGCTACGTCGTCACCGTTGAAAAACGCTTTATCCGTTGGCTTCGGCTTTTTCCGATTTGTTACCGTTATTTGGTCAGATTGTGGACTGATGATTTGTTCTCTCATATGCGCAATAAGCTCGTCTGCCAACAACACCACGGGCGTTCGATAAGTTTCAGCTAAATTAAACGCGCGGATTGTTAAATCAAACATTTCTTGAACGGAATTGGGCGACAAAGCGATGGAAGCGTAGTCCCCATGAGTGCCCCAACGTGCCTGCATCACGTCGCCTTGACCGCACTTCGTAGCTTGACCCGTACTGGGGCCCGTTCTCTGAACGTCTACAACAACACATGGAGTTTCAGTCATAAATGCGTAGCCTATCAGTTCCTGCATCAAACTAAAGCCTGGTCCAGAAGTAGCTGTCATCGCTTTAGCTCCAGTCCAGCTAGCTCCAATAACCGCGCCGAGAGAGGCTATTTCATCCTCCATTTGCACTGCAATTCCGTCAACCTGTGGTAGTCTGTATGCTAAATGCTCGCCAATTTCTGTGGCTGGAGTGATGGGGTAACCAGCGAAGAATCGACATCCGCTTACGATGGCTGCCTCGGCGCAAGCTTTGTTGCCTTGCCAAAAATGCGTTCCAGAAATCACCTTCCTTGTCATTTTTGCTCCCTCCCTTTTGACTCTAATCTCATGTTTCAACTTTTATTCGTAAATTGACTTATAGAGATACCTCTAAAACAGCGTAAATTGCATACGCAACAATACCCGCATAGAAATATGCACTGCTTGAGAAAATATCGAAGGAGGCGTTGCAAGAGAGATAGGTCTGAAGAATACACAGTGAAGCCGAGGACTTATGGAAAGGATACCTTCGGGCGCTGTGAAATTGAACAAAGCAGCAACTAGAGTAGAAAACACGGCTACAGGCGTTAAAGTATCCTGCAAAGGACGTAGTTACACAGCGGATGTTGCTGTTAGCCTCTTCAGTGAGACCCCCAAAGGCGGTTGTTAATAATCTACCTCTTATCATTGACTTAGGCGGCGCAACCTTTTTTCTTTGCCACCGTAGACAACTGGTTATAGCTTAAACACGGGTTCAACTCTCATTATACGCGTAGCAACCGACACAGACACATCTTTCACCCCTGGAAGCATCTTCACCCTTTTCCTAATCTCGCTGAGATGAGTCATGTCTCTAGCGTGAACCACGGCAACAATGTCGTATTCCCCGGTGCTTTGGAACACATGGTGTGCCTCATCAAAAGATGCTATTTGCTCCACAGCTTTATCGAGCAGTGTCTGCTCAACTTTAGCCACAATTGTGGCGGTTATGGGCACACCAATCTTCCTTGGGTCAAGCAAGGTAATAAACCGGGTGACAACCCCCTTATCTATCAATTTCTTAACTCGAAACCTTACAGTTGCTTCACTAACGCCAAACTCACGAGCAATCTTGGCAAACGGGGTTCGTGCATCCCTCTGCAGTATGTTCAAAAGCTTCTTATCAATCTCATCTAACTCAACAGACAATAACTCCACCAACAAGAGTATTAAAACAAGTTTCCATATGAAATTTTCCCAAAAACCTCAAATACACGTTAAGTTCACCCAACACGCCTAAACACCATTTCGAAATTCGAAATCATTATCATTAATTAATTATAGAGTCCGCAAAATTTTTATGCTCTAACCTAAGATAAGTTAGTGTCAACCGAGAAGAGATGCAAGATATGCTCATCGACTTTAAGCTCACAGGAAAAACAGTTTTAATATTCGGCGGCGGAAAAACAGGCGAAAAAAAAGCCAAGAAGTTCTCACAAGCAAATTCAACGGTTATCGTTGTTAGTAAAGACTTCACGGATGGCCTTAAGCGGTTAAGCCAACAAGGAAAGCTGAAACTAGTAGAAGCAAAACTTGAAATTGACTCTCCATCAATCACCTCATTAATCTCCAAATCCGATCTAGTCATCGCCGCAACCAACGATCCAACACTAAACGAGAATTTTGTCAATGAAGCAAGAAAAAGAGGAATTTTAGTGTGCGCTGTAGACATGCCTTCAATTAATGATTTTAACATACCTGCCATTGCGCATATTGGGGAAATCCGGATCGCAATAAGCACCGGGGGCAAAAGTCCAGCGATGGCGAGAATTCTGCGAAAAAGGGTGGAAGAAATTATCACGAAAGAAGATGTACTCCAAGTGGAGCTTCAACATTACGCCAGAAATCTCGTGAAGTCCCACATACCCGACGAAAAAGCTCGTAGAGATGTTCTATATAAGATCATCCAGAACTCCAGCATCAAACAACTGCTCAAAGAAGGCAACTTAAAGGAGGCAGAGGCTCTTGCCAAACAAATTGTTGAAAAATACTAAAAACGTGGAAGAAAATGGAGAAACAAACAGAATAATCGATCTACGCTTCACACACAAGAAAACTCCCATAACAGCTCTAGAAGCACTAACATTCAACGACCTTCACAGAACATTGAAAAAAATACACGCGCTCAATTACGTAAGAGAGTGCACGATATTGCAAACTTGTAATCGCGTTGAAATCTTCGCTGTTGTCCCAGAACAAAAACTAATGAAGGCCACGTCAGAAATCGCTGAACACTGGAGGCAAAGAGCTGGGCTAGACAAAGAGACATTTTATCTAACACTCGAAAAATCCACCGACTCAAAGGCGTTAATTCACCTTTTGAGGTTAACGTCTGGGCTGGAGTCTATGATAGTCGGCGAGAACCAAATTCTTGGTCAGGTTCAAGAAGCCATCAATAAAGCAAAAAAGTGCGGTACAATCGGGCCATTTCTGGAAACAACCTTTAAGAAAGCCGTCAAAACAGGAAGAGATGTCCGCCTCAAAACTGGAATCAACAAAGGCGCTGTTTCGATAGGATCCGCTGCCGTTGATCTGCTGGAAAAAGTCTCTGGTGGTTTAAACGATAAAAAAGTCATTGTGGTTGGGGCTGGTGAAACCGGTGGACTTGTGGGCAAAGCCTTAGCCCTCAGAAAGCAAGCCGTACTCTTTGTGACTAATAGAACCTACGACAGAGGCGTTAGACTTGCAAGAATGTTGGGTGGGCAAGCTGTTCGGTTCAACAAACTCAGCGGACTTCTGACCTATGTCGACGCTGTGATAGTCGCAACAGCGGCTCCCCACTATGTGTTAACAAAAGAGTTAGTAGAAAAAATCTTAGACAATAGAAAGGGCAAAAAGTTGCTTATCGTAGACTTGGCTCAACCTAGGAATGTGGAGGAAAGCGTAGCTGATCTACCAAACATAGAGCTTCGTAACATTGATGACCTGCGGGGGGTTGCTGAGACAAATCTTAAGATGCGCCTTATAGAGGCAAAAAAAGCGGAGACAATAGTTGAGACCGAGGTTAGGCGCTTAGAGTTAATGTTAAAACGTAAACAAGTAGAACACATCATTTCTGCTATGTGTTGTCGAGCTGAGGAAGTCAGATGCAAAGAATTGAAAAAAGCTTTAAAAATGCTTGGAAAATTTGATGCCAGTCAGCGGAAGGTTATTGATGATTTGACGCAGAAGTTAACTGAACGAATTTTATATTCTCCTATCCTCAAATTAAGAAAAGCCGCTGAGAGCGGCGATATTACTAAAGTGTTGTTTGCTCAAGAGCTGTTTGATCTTAATTCATCTCAAAGAGAAGGAGAAGATAATGTTTCCTAAATTTAGAATGCGAAGGCTTCGAAGAACGCCAAAAATTAGGAAACTTGTTGAAGAAACAGTTCTAACCCCAAACGACTTGGTTTACCCAATGTTTGTTCAAGAAGGCATCAATACTCCTCAACCTATACACAGCATGCCGGGTCAGTTTCGATTACCCTTAGGCGACCTTATCAAGGAAGCGAAAAACATTGCTTTCTTAGGCATACCAGCGGTAATTCTATTCGGAATTCCAATGAAAAAGGATGAAACTGGGTCTTCTGCTTACGATAAGAATGGTATCGTCCAGCAAGGAGTTAGAGCTATAAAAGAAACTTTGGAAAACGAGCTGGTAGTGATGACCGATATTTGCCTCTGCCAATATACAAGTCACGGGCATTGTGGAGTTGTTAAGAACGATAAAGTTCTAAACGATCCAACTCTTGAACTCTTGCAGAAGATGGCTGTGAGTCATGCAGAGGCGGGTGCCGATGTTGTGGCACCATCCGGTATGATAGATGGTCAGGTTCAAGCAATAAGAGAAGCGTTGGATAACAATGGTTTTGTGAATGCGGCTATTATGGCTTACTCAGCTAAACACGCTTCCTCGTTTTATGAGACATTTAGAGAGGCTGCGCATTCCTCTCCATCCTTTGGTGACCGCAGAGGCTATCAAATGAGTTATGCTAATCCAAACGAAGCTCTTCGGGAAGTCGAGTTGGACATAAAGGAGGGCGCAGACATAGTTATGGTTAAGCCAGCTTTAGCCTATCTTGATTTGATTTACAGAGTGAAAACAAAATTTGGGTTACCTACAGCAGCCTATAATGTCAGCGGAGAATATTCAATGATCAAAGCAGCAGCCGAAAAAAACTGGATTAACGAAAAGGCAATCGCCCTTGAAGTTTTAACCGCTATTAAACGGGCTGGGGCAGACATGATTCTCACCTACTTTGCTAAGGAGATGGCGAGGTGGTTAACTGAAAAATGATTGAATCCAAATCTAAGACTTTATACGAAAAAGCTGAGAAACTCATGCCTGGAGGAGTCAACAGTCCAGTTAGAGCCTTCAAACCGTACCCCTTCTTTACGTCCTATGCCAAAGGCTCCAAAATTCATGATGTAGATGGGAATGTTTACATAGACTACTGCTTGGCTTACGGTCCTCTTATGTTAGGCCACGCTCGTTCAGAGATAATTGAAGCGGTTAGAGAACAGTTGAAAAAAGGAACTATGTACGGAACTCCCACTGAAGCTGAGGTGAGGTTAGCAGAACTCGTCACTAATGTGGTTCCATGTATGGAAATGATGCGACTTGTGAACACTGGAACTGAAGCAACTATGCACGCGATAAGGACAGCTAGGGGATACACTGGCAAAGACAAAATTGTAAAGTTTGAGGGATGTTATCACGGGGCTCACGATTACGTTTTGGTGAAAGCAGGTTCCGGTGCTACAACATTTGGAGCCCCAACATCGCTTGGTGTCCCAAAAGACACTACAAAAAACACCATAGTTTTGCCCTTCAATGACATTGAATCAATTGAGAAAGCTGTTGAACATAACCAAGATGAAATCGCTGCCGTAATATTAGAGCCAGTTGTTGGAAACGCTGGAGTAGTTCTCCCAAAGGACAGATATTTGCAGGCAGTTCGCAAGATAACTGAGAAAGCTGGAATTGTCTTGATCTTTGACGAGGTGATAACTGGTTTCAGGCTGGCGTTGGGTGGGGCTCAAGAATACTATGGCGTTGTTCCAGACATGACAACCCTCGGAAAGATTATGGGTGGAGGTTTCCTCATAGGTGCTTTCGGCGGCAAAAAAGAGATTATGGAGTTTATATCTCCGCTTGGAAAAGTTTATGAGGCCAGTACTTTCAGCGGAAATCCTGTCTCAGTAGTCGCTGGATTAACAGCTCTGAACATTCTGGTTAAAAATCGAAACACTATTTACAGACAACTTGAACAAGCTGGAGATAAAATCAGGAAAGGCCTTCTGGACATAGTTGAAGACCTGAAAGTGCCCGCGCAAATAAATGGTATTGCTTCAATGTTTCAAATTTTCTTCACAGATCAGCCGGTTACAGACTATGTAACTGCTAAAAGCTCAGATACTGCCAAATTTATGCGTTACCAACGAGAGCTGATGAAGCGGGGTGTATTTGTTCCGCCTTCTCAATTTGAAACTTGCTTCATTTCTACAGTTCATACAAACGAAGACTTAACCAAGACGTTGGAGGCAATGGACTCAGCAATTAGGACGTTATAGGCTGGAAATTATGTGAAATTAACTGTCGGAACACGTGGAAGCAATCTATCTCTAGTGCAAACAGATATGGTAGTCAAGAAACTTAAGAGAGAAATGTCAGACCTAGAAATTAAGGTTAAAGTAATCAAGACTACTGGTGACAGAATAACTACCAAACCACTACTTCTGATTAAGGAAAAAGGAATCTTTGAAAAAGAAATAGATACTGCTGTACTTCGAGGAGACGTTGACTTTGCAGTTCACAGCATGAAAGACGTTCCGACAATCCAACCTATCAAAACCTTAATTGTAGCTGTGCCCGAACGAGAATCTCCCTACGATGCTCTTGTTTCACGAAAAGGAATGAAACTAAATGATTTGCCTAACGGAGCCACTGTTGGAACAGGAAGCCCACGAAGAAAAGCTCAACTTCACTACGCAATGCCAGATTTAAAAGTTAAATCTATTCGAGGAAACGTGGATACAAGAATGAAAAAGCTCAAGCAAGGACTATATGACGCTATCATTCTCGCCGAAGCTGGGTTACATAGACTAAATATTCAGGATACAATAACTGAGCGTTTACTCCCTAAAACCTTTACACCTGCTCCTGGACAAGGAGCATTAGCAATTGTTGCAAGAAAAAACAATGAGAAGGTTACTGAAGTTTTGAAACGAATTAATCATTGGCCATCAATGACAGCAGTGCTTGCTGAAAGAGCATTCGTAAGAAAGGTTGGCGGAGGATGCAAAATTCCTTTAGGTGCCCTAGCACAAATAAAAAATAACGCATTATCGCTTCACGCTTCAGTTCTTTCGCCAGATGGTAAGACCAAAATCCAAACCTCTAAGGTTGGAGACCCATCTTCTCCCGAAGAACTCGGATTGAAACTAGCTCAGGAAATACTGGCGCTCGGAGCTGGAAATCTTATTCAGCATTGGAGAGAATTGTATGAAAAAGGGTAAAGTCTATCTTGTGGGCGCTGGACCAGGTGACCCTGACCTGCTGAGTATCAAAGCGTTAAAAATTCTCAAAAAAGCAGATGTGGTTGTTTATGATCGTCTTGTTATGAAACCTATTTTGGAGTTAATTCCAGAAAAAGTCAAGAAAATTTATGTAGGCAAGCGCTCAGGAAAACACGTTGTATCCCAAGATAAGATTAGCGAAACCCTAGTGGATGAAGCTCAAGAGGGAAAAGTTGTTGTTAGATTAAAGGGTGGGGACCCATTCCTTTTTGCACGTGGCGGGGAGGAAGCTCAAAAATTGCGGAAAGCAAATGTTCAGTTTGAAGTTGTGCCTGGAATAACCTCTGCTTTAGCCGTTCCTACTTATGCGGGCATTCCGGTCACTCATCGTAAGTATGCTTCATCAGTAGTGATCGTCACTGGACATGAAGATCCAACCAAATTGGAGAGTCGCGTCAAGTGGACGAAACTTGCAACATCCGTTGATACAATAGTGGTGTTAATGGGCGTAGAAAAGCTGGAAGCCATTGTTAAATCTTTGGTGGATGGAGGTCGTGACCCAGCGACAAGCGTCGCTATTATAGAGAATGGAACAACAAACAATCAAAGGGTAGTCACTGGGACTCTTAACGATGTTGTTCAGAAAGCTAGGGAGAGGTGTGTGAAGCCTCCAGCTATAATAGTCATCGGGGACGTTGTAAAACTGCGAGAGGAGTTGTCTTGGCTGAAGAGAGGGGAAGCTTTTGTCACTTAAGGGGAAAGTCATTGCAATCACTAGACCAAAGAAACAAGCACATGAACTTGCTGAGCTAGTTTCCAGATTAGGCGGAAAACCCTACGTAGTTCCAACTGTGGAAATCAAACCATTACGAGATCGACAGCCAATAACCATGTTTGTCAACAGCGTTCTCAAAGGACGAATAGATTATGTAATTTTTATGAGTGTAAACGGCATTACAAGTTTAATCAATTCTTTAGAAAAAATGGGGCAAAAAGACAGTTTTCTTATAGAATTAAACAAAGTCATGGTCGTTGCTATAGGTCCCAAAACAGAAAGAAAACTTAAGAAGTATGGAATAGAGGCGAATTTGGTTCCTCTTCAACACAGCTCTGAAGGAATTGTTGAAAGCCTTAGGAAAACGGGTATGCAAAAGAAAACTGTGGCTATTTTACGATCAAACATTGCCAACAACTATTTACGGCGAGAGCTTGAAAAGATGAGTGTTAACGTGTTAGAGTTTCCAGTATATGAATCCGCTCCTCCATCAGACGACTCAAAAGTTTTGGTTTTCCTCAACGATTTATTTAAGAGAAAAATCGACGCCATAACCTTCACCAGCTCATCCACTGCTCAGAACCTGTTTAAAATAGCTGGTGAACACGCTCTAACTGAAAAATTCATGAATAGTTTGAAGAAAACAATTGTTACTACAATTGGCTCAACGACGCAGAGAAGCTTAGAGGAACTTGGAGTTAAAGTTGATGTCGTGCCGAAAGAATATACAATTGAAGCTATGATGAAAGCCCTTGTACACTACATACAGAAAAATCGTGTAGGTGGACAAAGTGAAAAATGAAGTAAACCTGTTTGAAAAAATCGGGTCATGTAAGACGATTGCGCCTAAACTCATCTCGTGGAACATGACGTTCAAGTGCAATTTAAAATGTGCCCACTGTTATATTGACGCCCGTGAAAGAGAGGGGAAAGAAGAGTTAAGCACAGATGAGGGAAAACGGCTCATCGACCAGATTGCAGAAGTGGGTAACCCCGTTATCATAATGAGTGGTGGAGAGCCTCTACTCAGAAATGACGTTTTCGAACTAGCTCAGTATGGCACTGAAAAAGGTTTAAGAATGTCAATGGGAACCAATGGAACCCTTATTACGGACCAGACGGCGAGAAAGCTTAAACATGCTGGTATAAAAAAAGTTGCCATCAGCCTAGATTCGAGCACCCCCGAAGGTCATGATGAGTTTCGCGGTCTGAAAGGTTCTTGGAAACGCGCGATAAATGGAATTGAAACGTGCAAAAGAAACAACATAGATATGCAAATCAACACCACCATAACTCAGCAAAACTACGATGAGGTTGACGATATAATGGCTCTAGCTGAAAAACTTGGGGCAAAGGATTTTCATCCATTTTTCTTGGTGCCTACTGGCAGAGGGAGAAAGATAGAGGACATATCTCCAGCTATGTATGAAAAGATGATTAGAGACGTTCTTGAAAAAAGTGCAAAGTACAATCTTAATGTAAAACCAACATGTGCGCCTCAATTCATGCGAATTGCAGAGCAGACAGGATTAGAGCTGAAACATAGAGTTCGAGGATGTATTGCAGGACTCAGTTATTGTCGCATTTATCCAACCGGTGAAGTTACCCCTTGCCCATATTTGCCAATTAAACTTGGTAACATCCGAGAAAAATCTTTTAAAGATATATGGCTCACCTCTGATGTCCTCAAAAATCTTCGTAACTTTGACCAGTTAAAGGGCAAGTGTGGGATTTGTGAGTACCGCGACATTTGTGGGGGCTGTCGCGCCCGTGCCTATGGATTAACAAGCAACTTTTTAGATGTTTGTGGTGACTTACACGAGCCCACAGGATTAAGGGGTGATTATTTAGCTGAAGAACCTTGGTGTATCTATCAGCCAAAAAGGTTGGGTGAGGAAAAATGAAAGCTATTAAATTAGATAAAATTGATGAAGAGTTGTTGCAATTAGCTCAAGACGAATTTCCGATAACAAAGAGACCGTGGGCAGAGCTAGGTAACAGACTAAATATTGCCGAGGAAGAAACGTTGTTGCGCATCAAAAGATTATGTAACGAAGGAGTGGTACATAAGATCGGCTCGATTATCAATACTAGGAAAATCGGATTAAAAGCATCTACTCTAGTTGTTATGAAAGTGCCTGAAAACAGGATTGAACATGTTGCCGACATCATTAATGAATATGAAAGTGTATCTCACAATTATCAGCGGGAACATGAATACAATATCTGGTTCACTCTCAAAGAAACCAACGAAAAAGAGTTGCGAAAAACCTTGGAGGAAATAAAACGGAGAACCGGAATCCCAGACACTGACGTTTTAAATCTTCCCGCTCTTTACATGTTTAAGATTGATGTTCGTTTTCAACTCACTTAAGTTCGAGAGGAAATCACATGGATAACATAGATCTGAAAGTTTTGCGTGCAACCGAAGCTGTAATCTCTTTGATAAATGAGCCTTTTGTGGAGGTTGCGAAGAAAATTGGTATAAGTGAAGATGAAGTGATAGCTCGGTTAAACAAGCTCAAGAATAATGGGACCATCAAGAGATTTGGGGCTTCAA
>Ga0209635_10001025_pt1 | contig 20366 bp, 19 predicted proteins | sample DeeMarSWOR230_32_FD_187463 | JGI IMG/M metagenome (GOLD analysis project Ga0209635, IMG submission 187463) | Marine sediment microbial communities from White Oak River estuary, North Carolina - WOR-2-30_32 (SPAdes) (version 2) | ecosystem: Environmental > Aquatic > Marine > Intertidal zone >...
AAATCTGCAAAGAGTTTACCAATTCTTCCCGGTACTAGGAGAGAGAAAGTCTCAACTGGCTAAAACACTGAGCGGGGGGGAGCAGCAAATGCTAGCCCTGGGGCGGGGCTTAATGTCAGACCCAAAGCTTATCCTCCTTGATGAAATGTCTCTCGGGCTTGCCCCCATGGTGATTAATGAGCTGTATAGAATCCTGAAGGAAATTAGAGACAGGGGCATTACTATTCTATTTGTTGAACAGAATGTAAGGCGAAGCCTCACCGAAGCCGACAGAGCCTATATTATGGAAGCAGGGCGTGTTGTTTTAAGCGGCGACATAGCCAAGCTCCGTGAGGAAGAGAGAGTTAAGAAAGCTTACTTTGGTGCCTGAATTTGATTAGGACGAGTTACCGATGACCTTATTATCCGATTTAGCCACGCCTATAGTGATGGGGATTCTGCTGGGCGGGTTATACGCAGTAATTGCACTGGGTCTTTCGCTGGTTTTCGGAGTGGTGAAGGAGATAAACATAGCCCACGGAGACCTGGTCATATTGGGCAGCTACTTTGGTTATGTTGCCATGACCGTTTTAGGAATAGACCCCATCCTGAGCTTACTCATAGGTATGCCCCTGTTGTTTGGAATCGGTTTTGCTATTCAGAAATATCTCCTGAACCGAGCCTTCAAAATATCAATGAACGCTACATTGATAGTCGCTTTTGGGATTTCCATAATCCTGCAAAACACATACCAGCTTATCTGGACTCCCTATGCCAGAGGTTTGACCACATCTTATGCCGTTGAAAGTCTCAGTGCTGGGCCAATTCATATTCCACTGGTGTATCTGCTGGATTTTTTTGCTGCCATAGTAGTCATGGTTTTTCTCCACCAGTTCCTGAAGAGAACATATCTGGGCAGGGCTATAAGGGCAGCTGCCCAGGATAGGAAAACGGCTCACCTTATGGGGATAAATACCAACCGGGTGTATGCCTTCACCTTCGCTATCTCCATGGCGATGGCGGCTATAGCCGGCGTGTTCTTGGGGTTGACCTTTTCTTTTACCCCGGTATCGGGAATGTCTTTCCTGATTATTGCCCTCGGTCTCGTCGTGTTAGGCGGTATGGGTAGTATAGTGGGGACATTTGTCGGGGGTGTAGCTTTTGGCTTGGCCCAAACTCTTGGTGGATATTTCTTTGGTGTTGCCGCTCAAATGCTCGTTGCCTACATCATGGTGCTTGTAGTATTAGCCGTGATACCACGAGGTATATTTGGCCGTTAGGAGAACATGAAAGTTACCATTCCTCGACCGCGAGGGGGATTGACACCGCTAATAGCGGCGGCAGTGGTGCTGGCGTTATTTCCGGTAATAGGAGTGCCCCGCGTTTGGATCCTTTACCTCTTTTTGTTCTTTACATACCTGACTATGGCCAATATGTGGAATTTGCTGGCTGGTTATAGTGGTCTGGTATCCCTGTGCCCGGCGGCTTTTATCGGGCTGGCAGGATACACCCTGGCAATAGGCACATGGGTCGGTTTGCCTTGGTATCTGGGAATAATAGCCGGTGCTGTAGTAGCGGCGGCATTTGCTGCTCTCATATCGTTTCCTGTCTTCAGACTGAGAGGCATATATTTCGCTATTGGGACACTAGTTTTGCCTGAAATATTGAGGTTTGTGTTTACAATTTGGGCGCCTGTTGGAGAGCCGGTGTATGGTGGAGGGGCAGGCTATACGGTGAAGGGGGTGGCGGAGGTTACACGGGGACAGGAATATTGGATGGCTCTGGCTATCGGGATAGCGTCAATTTTCCTTATACGATATATCTTGCGTTCAAAACTGGGCTCGGGACTGGCTGCAATCCGCGATAACGATTACACCGCTGCCAGTTGTGGGATAAACGTTTTCAAGTTAAAGTTATACTCCTTTGTTATTTCTGCCTTCGTAACCGGAATAGCTGGAGCAATTTTTTATCTCTACCAAGGGTATATAGAGCCAGTCAGCGCTTTCAGTATACGATGGCTAGTCCCAATAATGCTGGCTACCGTTATAGGGGGGGAAGGCACTGAAGAGGGACCGATTGTGGGAACTATTATCGTTGTCTTTTTGTACTTCACGCTAGCCAGATACGCTCAAATCAGCCTAATCATACAGGGCGTAATATTGATAGTCATAATGTTACTGGCACCGCAGGGTATTGTGGGCTCTATACGCAAGACCCGAGCTTATCGCTCCCTGTTACAATTAGCTACCAGGCGCCGAAGCGAGCCGTCTTGATCCTTATGAGATTGCTCAATATGCTATGAAGTGATATATATTTCATATTTCAAAAACATATTGGCAACCAAGATAGTAAAAAAGGTGAAGTAGATGTATCTTGACATTCGCTGGCTTTTGGTTCATAATGTAGTTATTCAGTGTCGGTTTTACTGTTTGTGAACCTGTCATTGGAGAGCCGATGATAACGGGTGCACATATCTCAGATTGAAGGGATAATCAATAACCGAGAAGGAGGGGCATATGACGCACGATGGACCAACCGCCAGAATCAGGATTCTTCTCTCACTTCTAGTGATTCCACTAATCTTTGGTTTGTTGTTTGTCTCCGGTATTGTTTCGCCAGGAGAGCAAGTGCAAGCCTATAGCGGAGACGTACACCAAGACATGGCCCAGTATGCAAGGGACATATATCTACAATATCAAAACGAGCCATGGTGGAGTTTGGAAATATATCAATACCAGACGGAGATCGACTACTACGCCGCCGCGGAGGACGATCTCGACATTGTGTGGAATCACACAGGACTCTTAGACGCGTGTGTAACAATTACACATTTCTGGGAACCAGATAACGGCATCGGTGACGAGATGAGTTGTGGGGGTTGCACTGGCAAGAATGCCGCGTGGAAGGCCATGATTATGTGGGGCATGGCTCTGGGCGAATACCACTCAGGAGACAAGGCCACGGCGTACGGATACTTGGGCCGCGTTGTTCACCTTCTGGGGGACATGAGTGTACCAGCTCACGCGCTCAAGGATTGCCACCCTAGTGGCGACACATTCGATACCGACTATATGAACGGCCATGGTCTCGCCTACCTCCCTCAGAAGCTGAGTGACGATGAGCTGAATGGGTTGAAAGCCTTGGGGATGGTTGAGATTCCCCCCACCAACCTGCTGCCCCTGTACTACCTGTTCTATATGACGGCTCAAATTGGAGGTTACTACCCCTCCGATGACGTGGATGGTAACACAATTGACCCGGAGGGCTTGGTCGATTTCAGTGCCCTGGAGCCGCTCCCGGCTGGGGTAGATTCAGACTTCATCGACGCGTGCGATTATACTGTAGCGGGGGACTGCAAGACCGCCTACGACATAATCCGGAGAAACTCCTATTTCTATGGCATACGAGCAATTGCCACCCTTTACAAGCTTTTCGCAGAGCAAAGCAAGCAACAGGCTGAGCTGACCGTTGTCATTGAAGGAATTCAGGAAATTGAAGGCCATGGGGCACTAGACGATCCTGATTACTTCGTAAGGGTCAAGATCGGTGACATGTGGTTCAGGAACGAAGGCTGTCAGTTGGAAGTCGCGGACAAGCAGCGTATAGATCCCGGGTGGGCTTTCGCATGGAACGTTGGACTAACAGGCTCGGCTGACGTCTGGATTGAACTGTGGGATGACGATAGTACAGCTATTTGGTATGACCATCAGCAATCGGATATCTACTCAGGTCCCAATGAACCTGAAAATGCCGAAGAGAGGGCCATCTGGCTTACCGTCGATCTTGAAGGATGCCGCGAGGGTACAGGTACGGCCATCGACTATGATCTCACTGGTGCGTGTAGGTGCCAACTAACGAGCGCGGGGGATGATGATGATAGGTCTCAGATCTGGTTTCGCATCCTGCCGCCCAACTCGCCTCCGGAGGCAGACGCCGGCCCCGATCAGACGGTCGATGAGGGCGATTCGGTGACGCTGAACGGCACTTTCACCGACCCCGACCCGGAGGACACGCACACATTCTTGTGGCACCTGGTGAGCAGCACCAATGGCCAGGTCATCCCCGACTCCTACGGTCAGTTGAAGAGTTTCGTACCCTGTGACAACGGTATCTACACTTTCAGCTTCACGGTGACGGACAACCACGGTGCCTGGGACAGTGACGAAGTAGTAATCACAGTCAACAACGTACCGCCAGTGGTTACTGATGTCTATATCTCCAGCCAGGAGAATGCCGAGTTCATATTGCCCGTGGTCCACAACACCTCTTTCGAGGGCACGTTCACCGATGCCGGCACGTGTGACACCCACACCGCGCTCTGGGCCTGGGACGACGGTACTACATCTGACGCTGTAGTAGCTGAATTGGGCGGTTCCGGGACGGCGTCTAGCTCGCATACCTACTCTGTGCCTGGAGACTATACGGTCACTCTTACTGTCACCGATGATGACGGCGCCAGCGTCAGCAACACTATGACCGTCCACATAGCCGACGTGGATGAAGCTCTGGACATCTTCAATGCCTATATCCAGTCCCTGCCGAACAGCAAGTTCAGGGTCCTGATTACCGCAAACCTGTGCAAGGTTGCTTTTAAGAAAATGTTCCTACGCCTGGACGTAATGCTTGCTTTCCGCAACTACCCCTTTATGATATACTTCATGAATTTCCATATACGGACCAAATTCGATGCTCTGCTGGGAGGCGGCACCATAGACGACTGGATAATACAGGACCTGGCTATTCAAACAGAACTCTGCCAGAAGGTCGACGATATTACAGCTTATCTCCTGCACCTTGTGCTCTCATGCCCTAAAAATAACAAGGGAAACAGTGGTGGGAGGTCACATCATCTCCCACCTTCATAGATAACAACATGGGCGAGTGTTTAGGGCCCTCTATAGCCTCGGCGACACTACCCAATATTGCCTGGCCACCGGCCATCCTCCTTTCCGAGAGATTCTAACATTGTCCCTTCTCCGATGGCGCCAGAGTGCATAGGTGTGCAGCCAAGTGTTATAGCCCCTGTATCACTACTGAAAAGAGGCCTTCAAAGTCTGTGCCTTCATTTTTCGTGATATCTGGTGGAAGTTGAACAACCCCGAGGAATGTTAGGTAGTAATTAATCGTATTGTTAACTCTGCTATCCATAGCGTCTGAGGCAGTTTGGACTTAGAATAGAGCCACGGCGGGATTAGACAACATTAATAAGCTATTTGGCAATCTTAGCTCTGTGCTCTTCGCCACCTTCTGGGCCAGATTACCAAAGGCGGAATTGAATTTATTAGCGCTTAAGGCGACTGTAAAACTGTACAATCCGCTATATTGTGTGGTTGCACCTATATGGCGATAGCCATGTGAACAGCAGCTAGTGGCATAAGCGAGAACTAGGGGGGCAGCAAAGGGAGCCATACCGAAAAGGTGCTTCCTGCCCCCACTTGACTCTCCACTTCAATCTTTCCCCCATGAGCCTCAGCAATATGCCGGCATATTGCCAGGCCCAGACCACTGCCTCCCTCAGCGCGCGAGCGGGATTTACCGACTCGGTAGAACCGTTCGAAGATGAAAGGTATGTCTTCTGCTTGGATGCCAATCCCAGTATCCATGATGGCGACGACGGCCATTTGCCCTTCGCGGCGAAGCGAGAGGGAAACAGTCCCTGGAGCGGGGGTATATCTGATGGCGTTATCCAAAAGGTTCATGAACAGTTCTCTCAGCCTGGCTTCATCGCCTTTCACTACCAAATCCTGTGTCTGACCTAATTGAAAACTGAGCCCTTTTTCCTGGCAGAGAATCTCTACATCTGTACTCAGGTTACTGATGAGCTCGCCAAGTTCGACTTCCGCGAAGTTCCACTGCTCCTTTCCGGCATCAGCACGAGCGAGGGTAAGCAATTGGTCAATAAGGGAGGACATCCGTCTTGCTTCTCTAGAAACAATCTCCAAAGATTGCCGATAATCGCTTGGTGGTCTTTCCTTCTGGAGGGCCAGAGTGGATTCAGCTTCAATTACCGCCAAGGGAGTACGTAACTCATGTGAAGCATCACTGGTGAATTGCTTCTGGCGCTGGAACGCTTTTTCCAATCGTCCAATCATTTCGTTCAGCGTCGCTGCTAGCCTCCCCAATTCATCTTTGGTGTTCACATTAATCCTTTGACTCAAGTCACCTTCACCAATTTTCTGTGCTGTCTGGGCAATCTTGTCTACAGGCTTAAGCGCTCGGCGGGCTAGAAATATGCCACCTCCGGCAGCTAATGCCAGGGCCAGCGGGACAGCGATGGCGAAGGTGCGTACCAATTCATGCAGTGCCTGGTCTATCTGTTTTGTCGAGCGACCAATAATCAGTGCACCTGGCTGGGTACTAAGTGGCAGTCCCGGCATGTTAAGGTGTGTGGGGACAGCCAGGAGACGCGACTCTTCGCCTTCCGCCGTCTCGATAGTAGTAAACGAGCTCTTGCCGTTAATGGCTTGGTAAATGAATTCGTCACTCAAGGAAATACTTATCCCTGGGGGAGACACATTCACCAATTGGTTACCAGAGTAAAAGTATAATATGACGATTTCCCCCAGTTCCTCTTGGAATTCTCCTTGCCAGATGCTTTCCAGAATAGGCGGGGTATTACTTATCTCCATTGAACGTAGTTCCAGTGCATCATCCAGATTCTGGTGGAGGCTTCGAGAAAGATAAAAATATACCCCGACACTGAGGGCAGTCAATAAAGCTAACAGCACCAACAGGTACCATAGGGTAAATTGGAATTTGATGCTGCGAATGAAGTTCATAGTGCTTTCAGTCGATAGCCGGCTCCTCTCACTGTCTGAATCAGGCTGTTCTCCCCCTTGTTGTCAATCTTACGCCGCAATCTACGGATATAGACATCTACCAGATTAGACAGGCTATCGAAGTCGTAATCCCAAGCATGTTCTTCGATCATGGTCCGTGTAACTACCACGTTGGGATGGTGCATAAAGTACTCCAAGATGACGTATTCCTTGGTAGTCAATTCAATAGATCTCTGTCCTCGCCAGATCTGGCGAGTAAGAGTATTCAAAGTTAAGTCTCCCACCCGAAGCTCTGGCGATTTGGCCATTCCCTCTCGCCGCAAGAGCGCCCGAACTCGGGCAAGAAGCTCATTAAAGGCAAAAGGTTTAATCAAATAATCATCGGCTCCTGTGTCTAGCCCTCTGACCCGGTCCTCCACAGTGTCTTTAGCCGTCAACATCAGAATGGGGGTATTAATCTTCTTAGAGCGAAGCTCATGGCAAACTTCGATGCCATCTTTATTGGGTAGCATGATGTCTAGAATGATGAGGTCATAAGGATTGATCTCGGCGAGATATTCTCCTTCCTCTCCGTCGTAGGCCAAGTCAACAGCGTAGGCTTCTTCCAGAAGCCCACGCTTGATGATAGTACAGAGTCGCCGGTCATCATCAACAACCAAAATTCGCATGACACACTCCCTAAACACATCATATTACACCAAGATGAACATGAAATGAAATGGCTCAATTGTATGCTTTTTCTGCCGTTAACTCCCGGTTCATGGTGGGTTCATGTTGGTGCGATAAACTTGATTTGTGCTGATGGGGACTAACTGGAAAGGAAGGAGGGATATGTGTGGTTTGGTAACGGAAAGAAGTGATGCAGTTTTGAAAACTTTAAGAAGGGAGGAGAAAAAGTGAAGAATAGAATACTTTTTATCTCGTTAGCGGTGATGCTAGCTCTCAGCGTGGGTCTCATCGGCTGTGCGGCCTCCGAGGAAGAACCTGAGATACCGCTCGGAGTTATAGCTGGGGAAGTAGTTGCTGCTGAGGATGATAGCTCAAGCAATACTGAGGACCAGAGCCAGCCTGCCGATCGACGTGAGGCGCTTCTGGACAGAGCTTGTGCCATCTACGAGGAGAAGACAGGTGTGGCGATTGACTCAGAGCAACTAAAGGATGCTCTGGACCAAGCTAAAACCGAGATGCAAGATGAAGCTCTAGAAAGCCGACTGCAGGACCTCGTGGACGAGGGCAAGATAACTCAGGAAGAAGCTGATCAGTACCTAGAATGGTGGCAGTCCCGGCCCGACCTCGAATTACCATTACCAGGGCTTGGCGGACGTGGTCATGGCGGCGGCATGATGTGGGGTGGTGGTTTTCAGAATTGGGATGGTGTGCGTTTAGCTGGCGAAAGACCCATCCTGGCAAAATAAGGAAAACTGGGTGATTTAGTGAAGTAAATATATGACAACTACCCCTTCTTCTCTCCCTCCCTTTTTACTATGGTGTTAGAGGCTTCCAAATGGAGGCCTCTAATACTATCTGGATTTTACATAAGGGGATATTTTGTAAAGTGATTACTATATAGGGAGGCGTGCCTCTGATGCTTCCGAAGACCTGATTGCCTGCTCATCATTAACGATCAGTATTTTTTCTTGCTTTGCCACTATTTTTCTAGCTGCTTTAGAGTTTCTTCCACTACCGCTATTAGCTCCTTGGGGGTAAATGGTTTGGGTATAAATGGCTTACCACTTTGCTCGATAAAAGTCATGGTTTCTTCGTCTAGCACACTCCCAGTAGTGAATATTACCTGGTTTTCCAACTGCGGATATTTTTTTTGCAGCCAGTGGTATAGTTCCATGCCGTTCATTTTCGGCGTCCTGATATCGATCAGACAAATGTGATATTGCCTCTTCTCTATCATATCCTGAGCTAACTTCCCATGGACAGCAATGTCTACCTCAAATCCTTCTCTACTAAGGACTCTTTGGCACATATTGCCAATCGATAGTTCGTCCTCGACCACCAAGATTCTCTTCGTGGTGCGATCACTAGTATTTATTGTACGCCTCCTTTAATCAGCGACTCTATGAATAATATTTCTTTTCAGTATTATAGCAAACGTATTTGTGCCGTCAAGAGGCTAGTTGAACTTGCTCATTGCCGCTTCTATCCCCTGGGTGAGAAAAAAATTGATGGCTTCGGCTACCTTGACAATTACAGGCTTGATTATTGCTTCTTCCTGGGGGGAGAAATCGCTGAGCACGTAATTGACTATAGCGTCCTCGCTAACGGATTGCTCCTCCGACTGGGGCCGCCCAATCCCCACCCTGATTCGGGGGAAGTCCTCGCTTCCCAGGGCGGAAATAATAGAGTTCATGCCCTTGTGTCCTCCCGAGCCTCCGTTCTGCCGCAGGCGAATTTTGCCCAGAGGCAAATCGAGGTCATCGTATATTACCAGGAGGTCGCTCAAAGGAATGCCATGCTTACGTGACAGGCAAGCCACGGAGTTGCCGCTGAGATTCATGAATGTCCCTGGCTTGGCCAGCAGCAACTTCTCACCCCCCACTTCAGCATGGCTTACTCTAGCCCGGCATTGCCTGTGGTCGAAGCGGATAGAATGAAGCCTGGCGAAGTAATTCAGACACCGGAAGCCAGCGTTGTGGCGATTATGGGCATAAGTCCTGCCCGGATTGCCTAAACCAACGATGAGTTTCATTGACTTAGAGTTTATGGGAATTCAGCCACCCGATATTATGGCTGATTCCATCGACGCTAAGCAAATGCTACTCACCTTAAGCAGCAAGCTTGATTTGGCTAAATGCCCTTATATGCGCCAGTACTTAGCCTTAACGCTTTAGAATATCCTATTTTAGAAAGGCTGCATAAACCATGCTAACTTAGGCCATCCCGAAAGATGAGAATTAAAGCGCAGAATTATTGACCAAACTAAAGACCTATAAGTCACTCTTGGACAAGTAGACGAAGATGATAGGCAGAATGGCAAGTACGGCCACGTGGGGTTGAAAGAGAGCACAGATGACACCTGCTAACGCCAGCCCCCAAATGTTCGGCGGGGGTTTTTCAATCTGTACAAGCTTTGTGTAAACGAATTTGGCCCCGTTTCGGAGTGTTGCATTTATCGTCAAAGGATACGAGATATCACTGCTAAATCCTCCTCCGATTAGACAGAATGTGTCACTAGTGCTTCTATTAGGCTGCAAAGGATTCGAAGGACTAACATCATCAAAGGTAAAGTCGACGGATGTACCGAAGGCTGTATCTACTTCAAGAGTGGCAGTTAACGAAATAACAGGCTCAACACTTACATTCTTCAGGGTTATTTCGACTGCCGGCCCTCCGGGAGTAAACGGTGGGACAGGGCCCAACACAGACACGATTTCAATCGGTTCCCAGCTTTGCGACGCTGAGACTGGATGGCAGCTGGATACCGTCACTGTTAGAAGCGTAGCAGTAAGAACGATGCTGGCAACTATGATGCATGCCGGTCTTTTAAGCATATGCTACTTTACCAATAATTTGTTTTGAACTTTTTAGAAAGGCTGCATAAACCAACTGGCCCAGGCTGTTTGGATGGAACTGAAACCTAAAGCGCCTCTTCTAGTAAAATGCCGTCTCCTTCCAACCTAAGTCGTTTATTATGGGAATCCAGCTTCTGAAGTTGTCGTCTATCGTGGTAACATTGGCTGTAATTCCAGCAGGATATAATGGAATTGCTGCGATGCTCCTCTGAAAATTCACAACAAGGTGAATGCTCATCGTAACTGGTATAGTTTCGCCGGCTTTTATCGGAATGTTTCCACTTAGATTGTAACTGACAGTTTCGTTCCAGGAAAGAGCGTTCTCCCCAAACCCAACCCAAGCATTTTGGTCTATGTTTACTTGCGCTTCAGTAACCTCAGGGGTGTAAGAAACAAAATGGAGGAGGATATTTACGTTTACCTCTCCACCTATATCGGATAGAAGGCCTGGAGAGTCAGAAGGTAAAGTAATCTCTAAATACCCAGCGATCCCCTGTTGCAAGGCATATTCACGGTTACGTATGTCCGAAGGCATTAAAAAAATCACACTTTCCGATTTTTCGAACTTCGGTTCATTTGGCTCAAGCGGTGAGCTTATAAAGGGCAGAGCACATGCTAATAAAGCAAGCACCACAAATACCGAAATGATTCTTAAATTAAATTTTTCTCTCATTTAACGCCCTTACATCTGGCTGAGTTTTGAGATTTTCCACTTGTCTCCCCAGTGATTTTTGAGTGTTATAGTATTATCAGTATGACTAATAAAATTGTACCATTTTTAGGCTTTATTGGCTAAGTGGCCTTATATTTTACGCAATTTAACCTTTACACTTCAATGAATCCTATTACTGTAATGTAGAAGACTAAAAAAGGTTGCATTATTCTGCTTCGCTTAATCTCTCCCGAATTCCAAGGACACCACACCATTTTTAGGCCTTATCGGCTAAATGGTCTTATATTCGCCAGTATTTAGCCTTAACGCTTTAAGATATCCTATTTTCGAAAGGCTGCATGAACCACACTAACTAAAACCAGACTGGAAGATGAGAATTAGAGCGGAGAATCATTGTTGCCTTCTCGAGAGGGGCGTTCATTCTCATGTTTACTGCGTATGTATTTTCTTAATACAGGTATGCCCAATCCAATACCGGTTCCGCCCAAAGGAATGGCAAATTTCTGCCATAAAGGCATGTCACTCGGTATAATATCGACAGTCAGTAATGAAATCACCAATAGATATATCAAGACCGTCACTACGTTAGCTATCTTCGCTCCCCTTTGTGATAATCTCAATTCCCAAATACCTATTAGGGTAAAGCACCATAAAAGCAAGAGAATTGCTATCATTGCTAGGGATGCCGCCAATCCGAAAATCTCAATCTCAAGTCCCCATATAGCTACGAAAATGTAAACCGGGGTTATTGCAATTACAAGAATTAGCCAGACTATCTGATAACGGCTTTTCTTCGTTATCTGATTCTTTGCAGTTTTAGCGTATCTGGACAGCCGTCTGGGCGTTAACCCGAAATACATTAGCCCCGCAAGCACAAAGGCGGCTATTGATAGTATATCTCTCCACATCTGCCGTTTATTCCAATTATAACATTAGGAAAATATTCTTCGTCAGCGAACTATCTCAAACTTCACCGAGCTAGCAAGTGGTATAATAGAATTAGACGGAAGATGGGCAAGGAGTACGAGACCAGCTACCCTAAAATAGAAGAAGTTGAAGCCAAAATCTATAAATGGCATAAGGGAGTATTTCTGAAAGAACGGCTTTTGTTTGCTAGAATGATTGAACTGGTATTAGAGTCTTTCAAGCCTCTTAGCGGGCGCCGCAAGGAAACCGACGAGTGCGAGTTGGCACTGGCGACACTGGCCACCAGAATGTTCAATGACGCCGAGGGAGCGAAGTAGCTGCTTCTATGGGGGCTACCAGACCAAGCAGAGCCCGTGATACGGGATATAATCGAGTGCATGTTGCTGTTCCGTTTATTCCTACGGAAACCCAAGACGGGTAAGAAATGGTTAATGAATTTAGCAGAATATCAACCTGGAGACGTTAATGCCAAGCTGTTGGAATTGGGAGTACACGCCAAAGAATATGCCTGGTATGGTCTTCTGAGCCATGTGGGGCATTCCAATCTTCTTGCTTCTTTGTCACATACCCAAGAGATGGATGTTGGAGAACAGGGAATGTTGCACCAATTCCATTTTGGTAGTGCAAGGACTGCAGAAACGGAGCGTTTTATTCAGTGGGGTTTCCTGCCGTTGTTCTTTCTGTTATATGTAGCCTTGAATGAGCCGCTGGCTGAATTGTACTATGGGCGTTCAGAATCGGATGTTTTTAGTACATGGTGTGCAAAAGTAAATGACCTCAAACCGAAACTGCTTGAGTTTTTCTCCGAAATTGCCGGAAAGCCTGCCTTTGGTGCGTCTAAAGTTGACCATGTCCTCCAGCAACTTACCGACAAGAAGATGCGCTTTCAAGAGTTCAAGAGGATACTTACTGAAGACGGCGACCTGCCCCTTAAAGACTAGTCCAGATTATCCCAAAATCATAGTTTGGGAACTTCCGTCTTGGATTTAACAAACTCAAAGCAAAGCCAGAGCGTTACAGCCCTAAGATTAGTAAACGCAAATCCGACAAACTTAGAGTTAAGAGAGCTTCTATGATTTGCCTTCAGCCTTATTTAGCAAGTCCCGGAACTCAGCTTCGCTGAGCGTCTTCGTCCCCAATTTCTCAGCTTTGACCAACTTAGAGCCAGGTTCGGCGCCCACCACCACGTAAGAAGTCTTCTTGGTGACATCCGAGCCGGCTTTGCCACCGAGCGCCTTTATTTTCGCTTCCACCTCTGAGCGGGAAAGAGATTCCAGCTTCCCGGTTAAAACAAATTCTAGTCCAGCTAAAGGCAACTCCTCAGGCTTGGCTTCTTTAGCTTTCTCTCTTTTCAGCTTTACCTTGGCTTTCTTTAGTTTTTCAATAATTTGGATATTCCCTTCCTGTCTGAAAAAGGCAACGATGCTTTCAGCTATCTTGGGGCCAATCGAGGGAATCGTTGAGAGGTCTTCCTGGCTGGCTTTAGACAGCTGGTCAATGCTGTGGAATTGCTCTGCCAGTAGTTCGGCGTATTGGTCACCGACATGTGTGATTCCCAGGGCAAAGATGACCCGCGCGAGGGGTCTGTCCTTGCTGTCTGCGATGGAATTAAGCACATTGGAGGCACTTTTGTCGGCCATTCTTTCCAGACCGAGAAGCTGCTCCCTGGTGAGGTAGTATAAATCGGCAGCATCCTTGATCAAGCCAGCCTCGAACAAAGCCTGGCATAGCTTTTCGCCTACGCCATCGATATCCATGGCTCCACGGCTGACGAAATGCTTGATTTTCTCCAGGGCTTGAGAGGGACAGGCAGCGTTAGTGCAGCGGTGCATGGCTTCACCTTCTGGCTTTATCACTTCGCTGCCACACACAGGGCAGCGGCCGGGTATGTGGAATATTTTCTCCTTGCCAGTGCGGCGGCTGACAATGGGTTCGACAATCTCAGGAATGACTTCGCCAGCCCGCTGCACCACGACCCAGTCGCCGATGCGGATATCTTTACGATGGATATCTTCTTCATTATGCAGCGCCGCTGAACTGATAACCACGCCCCCTACTCGAACTGGCTCTAAAATAGCGTAGGGGTTAAGGCTTCCCGTTCTTCCGACATTTATGCCAATGTCAATAAGACGTGTGGTGCCCTGGACGGCGGGAAACTTATAGGCAATGGCCCATCTGGGCTCGTGAGCCACAGTGCCCAGCTCTTGCTGGAGGGCAATAGAATTGACCTTTACTACTATACCATCAGCCTCATAGGGAGACTTTTCCCGGCTTTCTGCCCAGCTCTGATAATATTTCTCCGCTTCATCGAGGGAGTGGCATAGGGCACTATTGGGGTTTATCTTGAAGCCCAAGGACTTGAGGTATTGCATAATCTCCCAGTGAGTGTCGGGCACCGCTTTGCCTTCAGCCCAACCTAGTCCATAAATGAATATGTCGAGAGGACGCCGAGCGGTAATGCTGGAATCGAGCTGCCTTACCGAGCCGGCAGCGGCATTTCTGGGATTGGCAAAGAGCGGCAGCCTCTCTTCGGCCCTCTCTTCGTTAAGCTTTTTGAAACCAGCTTTAGGAAGATAAACTTCGCCCCGGACTTCAAATCTTGACGGCGCCTCCTTGGGTACGGAGAGGGGAATACTCCTGATGGTTTTTAGGTTCTGTGTGATGTCTTCACCCCGGTAGCCATCCCCCCTGGTTGCTCCTGTGGTGAGCAATCCATCAACGTAAGTCAAGGCTACTGCCAGCCCATCAATTTTGGGCTCGCAAACAAGGTCAAACTGATGCTCTCCTAAAAGTTTGCTTACTCTTTTATGCCAGGCTGCCAGGTCTTCATAGGAAAAAGCATTGGTCAGGCTCAACAAGGGCTGGGGATGTTCGACAACTCCAAATGCCTCTACAGGAGGTGCCCCGATCCTTTGCGTCGGCGAGTCGGGGGTGACAAGCTTGGGATGCTCAGCCTCAAGCTGCCTGAGCTCCTTCATTAGCTCATCGTACTCGGCATCGCTGATTTCAGGGCTATCCAGCACGTAGTAGCGGTAGTTATGGTGATTAATTACCTCCCGTAGCTCTTCCACCCTCCGCTTGACTTTATTTATGTCCCCCATAAAGCTAATCCCTATTTATAGTATAGCAAAACTCCTCACTATTAATCTTGCCTTGTCGCTATCCTTTTCCAACTCATTAGGCCTGTGCTGTGTGCTACAATTAGACGATTTTTATGGGAACGCTTTCCCTTGATTCATCTGGCGAGCAGCCTCGGGGCTCGCATCTCTAAAAGAGCGAAGGCATGAATGAGATAAAGTACAAGCCCATCGGAGTTATTCATTCTCCGTTCAAGGAACCCAAGGGGACACCTATACAGCCTGCAGGTGCTAAAGGTACAAATGGGATGGTTGAGATATTCCCGGAATATGTTGAAGGCTTAAAAGATATTGAAGGTTTTTCTCACATTATTCTGCTATACCACTTTCACTTATCCAAAGGGTCGACATTGTTAGCAAAGCCCTATATGGATAACGAAATGCATGGAGTCTTTGCCATGCGAGGTCCCAGTAGGCCCAACCCTATTGGCATCTCGGTAGTACGCCTTATCAGGGTTGAAGGGAATATACTCCATATTCAAGACGTGGACATTGTAGATGGGACACCCTTTCTGGATATTAAACCTTATATTCCTGAATTTGACATAAGGGAAGTGGAAAGGATAGGATGGCTGGAGAAAACTGTGCATAAACTTTCAACATCGAAAGATAATGGGAGGTTCACAGAGTGATTTGTCTGATTTGTGATAGCGGAACATATGGAGTTCCAACTCTTGGCTTTTGTTGCTCTGGCTTCTCAAATCTGAAATATGTTAGGCAACGTCTGCATTATTTTGGGGAGGGTAAGATATGGCTATGAAACCAGTTGTAATCAGATTCTTCGCTCCGGTGATTGATGCCACTGTCAATGCTCTGATGAGTGCCATCGACCAGAAAATGAAGCAAGGGACGAAGGACTTCATCATCCTTATCTCTTCACCTGGCGGCTCTGTTATCCATGGTTTAAGCGCATATAATTATTTGAAGGGATTACCTGCTTCTATAACTACACACAATTTTGGCAGCGTGGACTCAATAGGCATTGTCATATACTGTGCCGGTTCAAGAAGGCTATCAGTACCCCAAGCGAGATTTCTATTTCACGGCGTTAGTGCACAGTTTAGGGGGGAGCAGAATTTGGAGGAGAAACTGCTGGAGGAAAGGTTAAAGGGATTGAGGATTGATATGGAGAACATTGCCAAAGTAATTGCAGAGAATTCGGGTAAAAACGCCGAAGACATTACTGATGCCATGATTGAGAGGACAACTTTGAATCCGGAGGAGGCGCAGTCTTGGGGCCTGGTGCACGAAATTAAATCAGAGCTTTTTGAGGCAGGAAGCGAAGTAATTGCAATACAGTTTCAGCAACAACCGCAACCGCCGCGGAAGCCGTAATATTGCCCAGGAGTGTGTACCCCGCTATGCCCTGTTTCAAACAAGCACCGAACCGTTATTTGGCAGAAAGTTGACTATTGGAGTGCTATTTTTATATTAGCAGGTGTTGACCTTGGCCCCTTTAATGGATAAAATCGTGGTCAACTAAATATGAAGTTGGTAAGGAGGTGAGTATGTCAAAGCATATTTGTAGAGGTCTGGCTGCTATTCTTACAGTTACATTATTAATGATATTGACTGCGGTACCCGTTCTGGCATTCGATGCTCGCAGTGGGTTAGCTGTCACCGTCGCTAGTGGAGAGGTAGTGGACGATGACCTTTATGTAGCTGCCGAGACCATTATTATTGATGGCACCGTTGACGGCGACCTCTGGGCTGCTGGTAATAAGATCACCGTTAATGGCATAGTTAATGGCAGTGTCATGGCTGCTGGCTGGATAGTCAATATCAACGGTGATATTACGCACGCTGTGCGGGCAGTGGCTGAAACCATCAACATTAATGGCGATGTTGGTGGCGATGTGTTAATTGGTTGTGGAAATGTGAATATAGCCAGCACAGCCAGAGTTGGTGGCGACCTTCTTTTTGGAGCTGATATTGCTGGCATTGATGGACCTATTGAGGGTAACATCAAAGGTAGCGGACGCGAAGTCACCATAAGCAACGGGGTAAACGGAAATGTTGAACTCGAAATCGAGAGCCTAACCATATTATCTGCAGCGAATATTGGAGGTAACCTAAGCTATACCAGTGAAGAGGAAGCCGATATTCAATCAGGTGCCCAAATCGCTGGCGCCACTACCCATAAGCTGCCCGAAGTGAAGAAAGACGAAGCTGGGGTCTTCCCCTTCGTCCTATTCTCTGGCGCGCTGGGTAAGGTGATGAGCTTCTTAATGGCTTTGGTAACAGGGCTAATTATCATTCTCCTAGCTCCGAGGCGATTGACGTCTATCGCTGAGGCTATAGGCAGCAGACCCGGGCCAAGCGCTGGCTGGGGAGCTCTCATCGTGTTTGTTACCCCTATCGCTGCCGTATCAGTGTGCTTCACAATTATCGGTATATCTGTAGGATTGATTGCACTGGTGCTCTATGGGATAGCTCTTTACATTGCTCAGATCCCTGTGGGCTTATTTATTGGGCGCTGGATTATTGGCCGCTTCAGAGTTGTGGAAGACAAAGCTATCATGGTTGGAGCCTTGGCTATAGGTCTCGCCATTCTTAAGCTCTTAAGCCTGATACCCTACTTCGGCGTCGTCGTTGGAGTGGCCGTCGTAATCTTTGGTTTAGGAGCAATAGTGGCAGCAGAAAGGAAAAGGCGGGCCGAGGCGAGGGAAGCAGCTTCAGCTTAACTATAAAATTTAAAGAGAGCCGGCTAAACTCTGTCCAACGGTGTGCGCTAACTGGAACTTAGGTTCTTTGCTTCTTGCTACGCAAGATTTCAAGTAGACGTAAACCATTATGATACGTCGGCAAATAAGAAGGCATAAAAATGATTCGTAGCTTATTGCCTTCAGATTTCGATGCTATACTCAAAGTCATAAATGATGCTGCGCAGGCTTACAAAGGTGTAATCCCGAATGATAGATGGAAGGAACCGTATATGTCGGCCGAGGAATTAAGAGAGGAAATTGAAGCTGGCGTACGATTTTTTGGGTGGGTGGAAGGTGGGCATTTGCTCGGAGTAACAGGAATCCAAGCTCTTAAAGATACCACGTTGATCAGGCATGCTTATGTGCTTTCAAGATGCCAGAGAAAGGGAACTGGCACGAGGTTGCTTGAATATCTCATGGGCTTAGCCGAGACGCCGGAAATTCTGGTAGGGACTTGGGCTGATGCCACCTGGGCTATTCGATTCTACGAGAAACATGGTTTCAAACTGGTGTCGTCCAGGGAAAAGGATAGGCTCTTGCGGACATATTGGAACATCCCCGAGAGGCAGATTGAAACCTCAGTTGTGCTGAGGACAATCTCCTCTTTCTAGTTAATGGTATGCTTTCTCAAGTTGTCAATAACTCGTACTCTTTTACTATATTAGCGATACCTCGGCCTCTCTCTTATTGCCAAGCAATTTTATTTTGATCCTCCCCCGTAGCCACCATAGCAGGGGCTTGCCATATACCTCTTATTGCGATATACTTTTTATTGCGATATACTTTATTAAAATATACTTTATACTTTTATAAGGATTTTCCGGAGGCAAAGATGAGTATTAAAGAAGCTCTAGAAAATACTGCTAGGGAGATGCCACATAAAGAAGCCATTGTTCTTGGTGCTCAGAGGGTTAGTTATGGGGAGTTGGATGAAGCTTCTAACAAAGTAGCCAATGCTCTCCTGGAGTTGGGGATGAAAAAGGGTAGTCATGTGGCTATCTTAATGTGCCATAGCCCCGAGTGGGTTATCAATTATTTTGGGGTGACCAAAGGTGGGGGCGTAGCTGTACTGTTCAGTACTGCGCTTAAGTCTCCTGAACTTGATTCTTTGCTGCGAGACTCCGACTCGGAAATTCTGATAACGGAGAAGAAATTTTCTCAGATGCTTTCCTCAGTTTTGCCTCACATTCCTTCGCTAAAACACGTCATTGAAGTTGATGCAGATTCTTACATCAATATGGTAGCCAACAGCTCTTCCATATCACCGCCTATCGATATAAAAGATGAGGATGAAGCTGTTATATTTTACGTCTGCGGTGTGCTGGGAAAGTACAAAGGCGTAGTGCACACACATGGTTCCATTATGGGAACTCCCCCTATCCTTTCTGCGAGCATACAACGGGTGAGAGCAGACATCATAATAGACCTTGTTCCCTTTTTCTATCTTTTTGGCTTGTTTGAAGTTCTTTTTGGTTCGATTATCACGGGTTCTACTGTTGTGCTTGTCCCCAATTTCACCCCCGAAGCTGTCTTGGAAGCTGTGGAGAAAGAAAAGGGAACCATTATCTTTGGGGTTCCTGCCATGTACAATGCCCTAGCCATGGTGCCTTACGAAATTTTAAGAGGATATGACCTTGGCTTGCTGCGATTGGCCGTTACCGCCGGGGCAAAGTCCTTCCCTGAACTAATGAAAGCGTTGGAGGACAAGATTGGCTTAGCCATTTATGAAGCGTATGGTCTTACTGAAACTTCAGGCGTTTCCTATTACACCTTTAATAGCCGTAAATGGGGAACTGTCGGTAAGCCAATTTGTGGCATTAAGATACTGGATGACAGCGGCATGGAAGTTCCCCGGGGTGAAATAGGAGAAGGTGTGTTCAAAGTCCCCTGGGTGATGAAAGGATACTACAAAGCACCTGAAATCACGTCTCAAGTCCTTAAGGATGGCTGGTTCTATACAGGAGATTTGGTCAGGATGGATGAAGAAGGCTACTTGGAGTACATAGAGAAGAAATCGTTCATAATTGTCAGTCCTTCTGGACTTAAAATCAGTCCATCAGAGGTTGAATCCGTGCTGCTGAGCCACCCCAGCGTAGCTGAGGCAGCTTATGTAGGTATTAATGATGGTTGCGGGGGACAAATACGCGTAGCCTCCGTGGTACTGGAAGAAGGGCAACATGCCACGACAGAAGAGCTGTCAGACCTTTGTTACCAAAACCTGGCTGATTTTAAGCTTCCTAAGAGAATTGAATTTGTAGACAGTATACCTAAAACTAGCTCGGGGGAGATAGATAGAAAAAGGCTCAAAGAAAGAGAACTAACCAGAGTTAGTTAGAAGATTTGCTATTAAATCTTTCCGTGCTTCTTCTCAAAAACAACCTCAACTACCCTAGTTGACATCCTAATTACCTTGTGTTAAATTAGAAAGTTGGAGTCTACTAGAAGGTAAAAACGTAGAGAGTTATAAAAGCCGGCTGGCTGAAGCCGAGCAGATTTTCCTAGAGTAGACCGGCAAATAACCAGACGGCTTTTTGATTGCCCAAAATAGGGGAATATAGGAATGCCAACAGTTAATCAACTTGTTCGTAAAGGGCGACGGAAGCTGGGAAAGAAAAGCGATGTCCCAGCATTGCATTACATCC
>Ga0209635_10001026_pt1 | contig 20360 bp, 17 predicted proteins | sample DeeMarSWOR230_32_FD_187463 | JGI IMG/M metagenome (GOLD analysis project Ga0209635, IMG submission 187463) | Marine sediment microbial communities from White Oak River estuary, North Carolina - WOR-2-30_32 (SPAdes) (version 2) | ecosystem: Environmental > Aquatic > Marine > Intertidal zone >...
GACCAGAGCCTCGCTCAGCCGGTTCTTATCCAGCTTCTTGCCGGTAACCTTCTCCAGGAAAGCCACCAGCCTTTGCAGTTGGGCATAATAGTGGTCGATGAAGTGCTTTTTAAGCTCCTCGTCATTGTAGTCCCAGCCATAGGGCCATTCCTGAACATCGTAGCCGAAGTATGGTACGTCCAGATAGCGACCAAGCTGTTGCAGCCATTTGGAACGGTTATCGCAAAACTGAGCATTGCCTATGAGCATATCCGGCGTGCCCATACCCGCATAGGGCGCCTCGGGAGGAGGCTCCCCCAGTTCATACATCTTCTTGGCGATGCCCAATCCCGTTCTCACATAGGAGCAGATATCCATGGAGAAGCCGTCTGACTCAGCTATCTCGCAAAAGTAGGGACCAATCTGCTTGGCGGCACAGATTGGCCCGTAATTCTCAACCAGAACCGGGAGCACATCCATGGCGTAAAATATCTCCTCAGGCACCCCCCACATCGTCCAAGCTATAAACTCCCCTCTATCGTGTGCCTCAGTGATCCGAGAATAGTAGGCCCGGCGCAAACCCTTCATTGACTGGGCCACCTCTGTTGCCTTAACCGCGCCTAACGCCTGCTCCTTTGGTTGTTCCTTAGTATCGCCTGGCATCACTACCCCCTTCAAATTAGATCAATATCATACCCGTTGTTAGGCACTTTAGCGTGACCTCGCCTTTTAACCTATCATTTCCAAGAAAGCTTGTATCCTCGTCTTGAGTGCCCCGACAGCCGCCATAGTGTAATCACTTTCGATATGAAGGACTGGCAACCCTTCACTTTCTAGGTAGTCTCTTAGATCAGGCACGTCAAATTCGTGGAGATCGCAGTACTTCATAACGTAGAGTATGACGCCGTCTACAGAGAACTCCTTAGCGAAATCTCTAATGTGTCCGAATCTTTCTTCCAGGTCCTGTTGGTAGGTAGCCCATCCCTCCCCTTTACCTCTAATCGTGCGGGGACACATGACCCTATCCAGGTAGCGAACACTGAGCCCATCCAAAGGATTTGGCCTATTATCCACGTCGTACCAGAAGTACCTTGTGCCCAGACAAAGGTCATCGATGACGACGTTTCCCCCAGAATTCTCAATCAATTTGAAGAAGGCCGGGTGATCGATTTCAGGCCCCCAGACGAGCAATCTCTTTTTTCTCTCAGGGACATCGCTGCGTTGCTTAACCTCCGAGATAACACCTCTGATTAGCTGGTTTGCTTCTTCTATAGGTAAGCTCGCCACCGCTAGCATTATTTGGATAACCTCAGACCCGTAGACCAGTGGCGGCTCAGGTTTCCTTAGTTGGTAGAGCTCCCTCAGTAGCGCTCTTTGTTGGTTATGGAGGTCAATGGCCTGTTGGAGCTTCTGGTCAGATATCTCCCTCTGGGTAAGTTTCTCTATGCTCTTCTTAAACAGGACCATCTCCTCTTTGAAGAACTGAAAACACGCCTCATCTAAAAAGTTGGGGACGTTTATCCGATAAGTATATGGCGATGGCAGGTTGTATGTCCAGATTCTGTAGAGGTTTAGTCTACTGTCGCAGGAGTCTGGCGTTACCCAGCCATCAAGAAAATCATATGCGCCCTTCAACGCAGCATCGAAGCAACTCTTAACAAACGGGCAAAGAGCAGGATCACAGTAAGCATTAGCCGCTGTTACCGTATCTGTCAAGTTTCCCATGATCCGGTAGGGAACAAGCTCAGCCGCTGTCAAGACCTCCAGCGGGAAGTAGGAGCAGAAATAGCCTATGATCTTCTTTCCATCATTTTTCAGCTCCCTTACTCTCCTATCCCGATTCTGTGAAAGCTTCTTTGCTTCTTCCAGCCATTCGTGGCTTTCCAACTCCATCTTCACCTCCGTAATGTTGTCCTACTTGATCGTCAAACCTACCAGCAGATGGCACGATCATAGGCCAGTACCATCTTCCTGGTCTTGGAACGGGGTATTCCTGCCCGCTGTAGTTCCTCCTCTATCTCCGAGGTACGTCCTTCTAAAAGGTAGGTTTTAAAGGGCTCTGGAATCCTGCTCAGGTTAAGCTGGTGCACTATCACCCCCAGCCGGAGAGACAGGGACTCAAACCAAGGCAGTACCACCCTGTTGTTCACCACGACGTTGACCACAGCTGTCCTTCCCGAATTGAAGGCCCGATATAGGGCGGGGGTGATCTGCTCAGGTCGTGTCACGTGCTCCCCATGACAGCCGAGCAATTTATACATCTTGTCATATCTGATATCGTTCAGGAATTGCCATGGCTCAACCTGTCCCTGGAACCAGCAATCCACCCCATCGACCACGTTCCCTGTGTTGCTTACCACATAGACTATGGGGAGCTTATATCTCAGCGCGGTCTCTATGTCTCCACCACCCATGCCAACGCTGGTGTCACTGGTGAGGACCAAGACCTGCTTTCCCGATCTGGCAAACTGAGCGCCAATGCCCATGCCAATGCCATGTCCAAAGCTACCTGCTTCCCCAGAGTCCAAGATCTGCCCCGGGAAGCTCGCCTTTATTTTGTCCGTTAGATAGGCGCTGCAGAGTAAGGAGTCTAGGATGACAGTGGCGTCGGGGTTCAGGAAACGGGTAATCTCCTTGGCAAGCACCCATGGGTGTATAGGTACTTCATCCTGGTATTCCGCTTCATCCCGTTCAAGCTCCGTCTCATATTCCTGGCGACAGCGCTCTAGGTATTCCAGCCACTCCTCCCGTTGGGATGCCTCCTTTATATGGCCTCTGGCGCAATCGATCATCTGTCTCAGCACTAACTTGGGATTTCCTATAATGTACTCGGCCATGGGCAGAGGGTTCCAGCCCTCAGTGGCTGATTCGTGGATGACGATCCTCTTCGCTGTGGAGGGCCATGCCGGCGTCCTTCCATGGCGCTCGAACCACCCTACCTTGAGGCCCACAATCAGAACCACATCGGCACTGGCCCAGAAATCAGCCCGATATGCACCTCCTATCACCAAGGGGTGGTCCTCGGGAATGGCCCCTCTTGCCATTCTTCGCATATTTACTGGTATGCTGAGGAGCTCGGCGAACTCCTTTAGCTCAGCGGCAGCATCGGCCCAATAGACTCCCTCCCCTGCTACCAGGACAGGTCTCTTAGCCTTTAGAAGCGTCATCACTGCCCTCTCCACGGCTGAGGGGTCAGCCTGGGTGGGTGAAGGAGGAGCCATGGTTTCCTTAGGCAGTTCACCTATGAGCTTTTCGGGGTTCTTGATGATGCCCAGGGCGCCCATGGTCAGACCCAGAACAACAGGTCCTTGCGGGCTGACCATGCAGTCGCGAAGTGCCCAGCGCAGGTAGAGGGGAATCATGTATCTATCGTCTATGTCCACGCTCCACTTGGTCATGGTCTCGAATATCCTGCTGGGATGGGCTTCCTGAAGCGCACCGCGGCGGCTAAGCTCCCAGTCGTGCATCCCAAACAGGCCCACCACTGTGCTGCCAGCATGCCATGCCTGGTTAATGCTGCTAGTTGAATCGGTAACCCCTGTTCCAGCGCTGCCGAAGCACACCCCAGGGGAGCGGGTGCAACGGGCATAGGCATCGGCGGCATAACCTGCCCCTTGTTGCTGACGCATATGAATGCGTCTTATGCCATGCTCGTAAAAGCCCGTCTCTAGGGCCCAAACGAAGGCCGCTGGGATACCGAAGACGTATCGTATCCCGTGTTCCTTCAGTATGCGCCCCACTACCCTCCCCCCGTGAAGGGGGTAATCATACTCCCTGCTCAGGGATGGCCTAGGCACTCGGGAAGGGTCGTTCATCTATCACCTCATGTGGCCTCACTCCACTCGTTCATGCCCTGTTTACCTTACCTGGCAGTGGAGTATGTGCGCTCCTCGCGCGTTTGCAGGTCCACAATGGTCATCTCTGAGCCGAAGCCAGCTAGCGCTTTGGGGTCGTACAACTCCCAAATTGCCTCAAGCGCTTCCTCGAAGGTCTTGGCACGGATGAGCCTCTCCTCTTCCCCTACCCTGAGCCTAAAGCGATATTCAAGCTGTTTTCCCAAAGTCAACCTCCATAGTCGGCCTTATCTTAGGGTTCCGCCTCCTCTGGCGTCACAGGTTCCCAGGGGTCTGGATCGGGAACCGGCGGGATGCCGTATTGGTCGAAGGGGAAGATGGGCAACTGCTGGCCCAGGCCAGATCGCCGCATCGCCTTGCCCCGCTTGGGCAGCTCCTTATAAGGGATATGAGCCCAGAGGAGACAGGCAGGGGCCATGTAGACCTGGGGGTTGATGAGGCTCGGCTCCACCTGGACATTGATCACTGCCGGTTTCCCCTTCTCCGCTGCCCTGAAGGCTCTCTCCAGAGCGGGTCGGACCTGGTCTGGCTCTTCTACGTACTCCCCGTGAACACCAGGGAACATCTCAGTTATTTTATCATATCTTAGCCCAGGAAGGAACTGCATTCCCCAGGGGCGGTCTTGAGGCCCCATGACCTTCCATCCCTTGCCATACTGCATGTACTCCACTGAGGCCATCCAGCCGTTGTTGTTGCACACGAGGTAAACCGCCGGGATCTCATACCTGAGGGCGGTTTCCACGTCCATAGCGGCAACCCCAAAGCCAGCATCACCGAGGAGACAGAGGGTGGGCCTCTTCTTGGTCTCGGGGTCGGCGAAGGCAGCACCGATGGACATCCCTATGCTATGCCCAACCCCTGCCTGCTCTCCAGCATCCAGTATTTGCCCTGAGTAGCGGGCTTTGAAGAATCTATCGGCAAAGGCAGAGATGGTGAAGCCATCCAGGATGATGCGGTTAGTGCCCCCGTAGAGGTCCTCCACTGTCTCCGCCATCACCTTCCCCAGGTAACCATGGTGAACCGGCTTGTGGTTCTTGTATTTTTCCGCCTTTTCAAGAAGACTCTCATGATCCTGGCTTGCCGACTCTCGCACCTCCTTGACCCATTGAGCCCGGTCTGCTGGTGGCCTAAGACCCTTGGCCTTGATGTAATCGATCATCTGCCTGAGGACCAGCTTGGGGCTGCCGATGATGGCAAGCTCAGTTTTTACGGAGCTGGCGATGTGCTGTTCCGCCTCATTTATCTGAATAGTGCTGGGCAAGCCCAGTCCAAACCAACCGTCGAAAACCCCTATCTTTGCCCCTATCATTATCAGGGGATCGGCCACATTGGCAAAGGGCCCTAACCGACCACTTAAGGGATGGGTCTCGGGCAGGGCTCCTCTTCCCGTTCTCCTTCCTGCCCCGGGGACCTGGGCCAGCTCCATGAACTCCACCAGTTCCGCCGAGGCGTCGGCATAGTGAACCCCATCTCCGACAAAGAGCAAGGGCTTATTTCCCTCCATTATCCTCTTTACAGCCTTTTCCACCATTGCCGGATCGCCTGCGGTGGGTGGCAATGGCTTAGGGGTCTCCTCACCTCGCCACTCGGGAACATAGGCGGTGTGATCCATGAATAGGAAAGCCACCGATGGCGGCGGCAGCGGAGCAGCGAAAGTCCACAGCGGGAACTCTATGATAACCGGCCCCTTGGGGTATGTCTGGGCATCCCTGAAGGCCTCGGTAACCAGCCTCTTGACCGCCTGAGGGTGGTTAGCCTTGCGCACCCATTTGGTTATGTGGCCGTACATCTTGTCGGCGTAGGAGGGCTGCCAGCTATAGAGCCCTTCGTGAGTTGCTATAGTGGATCCGGTTATAATCACCACCGGAGAGCAGCTAAGGAAGGCCTGCTGGATGCCACTAGCAGCGTTGGTGGTGCCTGGACCGGTATCGAAGAATGCTAGCCCGGGCTTACGGGCGACCCTTCCGTAGGCATCGGCGGCGTAGATCGCCGACTGCTCGTGATGGAAGGTTACGATCTTTATACCTGCCCTGCTCGCCGGGTCGATGACCAGCCAGTCATCTCCACCATGAACCCCGAAGAAGTACTCCGCTTCCTGTTCCTTCAGGGCCTCGGTGAAGTAATCGCCTACCGTAGGGTGAAATTCTAATGTTCCTAGGGGGATCTTGTCCAGATCTACCTGTTCCGTCATCGTGACCTCCTCTTATCGAAACTGCGGTTTTCCTGGTTTACCCTCTTCTCAGATCAACCTCACATTTTCGCTTGGCTAGATCTTGCGCGCTATCTCTGCCCCTTCCGAAATGGCGTCGACAACCTGCCGTGGCTCCGAGGCATCGCCGATGACGAAGACCTCGGCCGCCTTGCCCTTCAGCTGTTCCGCCAGGTCATTCACCGATTTTGTTCCCAGTGCCAGGATAATAGTATCGAAGCCCGAGATGGTTTCCCTCTTGCCCTCCTTTTCCACCACCACTCCATCTTTTGTGATTTTCTTCACCTGGGCCCCAGTTATTTCTTTTATTCCCCATTTGGCAATCCTCTCCATAAGGAAGGGCCTAGTGAACATGCCGACATCCCAAGCGATAGAGTCCAGCATCTCGATGATGGTCACATCCTTACCCCTTTGGGCCAGGAACTCAGCGGTCTCACAGCCAATCATCCCACCTCCCAGGATAGCCACCTTCTGTTCAGGAATAACCGTCTCCATCAACACGTCGTTGGCAGTGGCTACCTTTTTCAGGTTTGTCCCCGGGATATCCTTCGGGATCAGGGGTGAGCCGCCGGTGGCCACAATGACCGCATCGGGCTTGAGCTTCTCCACCACTGCTGGGGTGACCGCCATGCCCATTTCAACCTTTACCCCTAATTTCCTTATCTGGGTAGAAAGGTACTTGATGGCCATGGTAAGCTCCTGCTTCATGGGAGGGCGTGTGGCGATACAGAATTGACCCCCAAGCTTATCGCTCTTCTCACAAAGGGTCACATTATGCCCCCGAAGCGCCGCCACCCTAGCGGCCTCCATCCCCGCAGGCCCGCCGCCGGCAACCAGAATCTTCTTGGGCTTCTCGGCGGGGATCATGCGCATCTCTGCCTCTCTCCCCATCTCGGCATTTACAGCACACTTAACATACCCCGGGAAGCTCATCAGCTCGTGGATGCAGGTGTTGCAGTAGATGCAGTACCTGATATCGTCCAACTGCCCTGCCTTCGCCTTATTGGGCAGGTCGGGATCGGCGATGAGGGCTCTACCCATAGCCACAATGTCAGCTTTCCCCTGCTTTAGAATATGCTCGGCGACGAGAGGCTCGCCGACCTTGCCTACCGCTGCAACTGGAATGCTTACCGCCTTCTTCACCGCCTCGACATCGAAAAGCCAAGCGCCGGCTGGCAAACCTGATGGTGGTTCTATCCAGAAGAGGCTGCTATAGGAGCCTCTGGAGACAGTGATGCAGTTAATCCCAGCATCCTCAAGGATAGACGACGCCACCACCGTATCCTCCAGGGTCCTTCCCCCCACTAACATCTCCTCACCACATATCTTGACCAAAATAGGGAAGTCAGCACCAGCCTTTTTTCTGACGTTCTTGATGATCTCCAGGGGGTATTTCATCCTCCCTTCGAGGTCGCCACCAAAACTGTCGGTGCGCTTGTTGGACTCAGGTGACATGAATTGGGCGATGCCGTAGCCGTGGCCACAATGAAGCTCTATACAATCAGCGCCAGCCTCCCTGGCCCTCCTCGCCCCATCGCCCCATTTCTCGATGAGGTCCCAGACCTCATCCTCAGTCAATTCCCTGGGCAGCTCCGGCGGCATAAACCATCCTGGGGAGGGGGGATAGGTGATCGCTGAGGGGCCCACCGATTGGCCCCCGGTTATGAAGGACATGGCCCCCCGACCTGCATGGTGCAACTGCACGCAAAGCTTGCCGCCGTGGGCGTGAACCGCCTTGGCCAGCGCGGCAAAGCCGGGGATGAACTTATCATCCCAGATAGCAGGACAGCCGGGGATCCCCTTTCCCAGGGGGTCGACGTTGGTGATCTCGGTGATGTTTAGCGCACATCCACCCTTGGCCCTGGCCTCGTGATATGCGATCTCCCTTTCGCTCATCATGCCATCGGGCTCGGCATAGTTGGTGCCCATTGCTGGCATAATAATGCGATTCTTGAGTTCCATAGTCCCAACCTTGATCGGGCTGAAGAGAAGCTTAAAGTCCATTAAATTTGCCCCCTTTACGTTAAGATTTAAGAAACCAAGCTCCCTATATCTGGGATCAGCCTCCCATCATCTTGCTCTTGACCCAACCATCCTCATAGGGAGTCATCAAGACGAAGGCGAACCTAAGCAGGCTAAATTTCCATTTGTCACCCTCCTTTACAAATTCGTTATCATATCTGCCCTGCACCCATATGGCCTGTTCGCCCTCGGGGCTTGGAACGGTGGCCGGACCGAATAGGTACCAAGTCCCTTTGGCTTTGTTGCCCTCCACAGTAACGAGGGGATTGAGCAATTGGTGTGCGGCCCAGATAATAGTCGCGGAGACAACGTTTTTAAAGAAGTTGGCAATGGCCTCCTTACCATCATAAGATCCCAATATGTTCCATTCTGCCTTTGCGTTGTCGGCAAAGAGTGCTGCTAAATCATCCCACTGGTGGGTATCGATGAGATAGGTGTAAGAAGACATCAGACTCTTTACTTTCTCGATGTCCTCTAGAACCGTGATTCGGGCCTCAATTTCATCAATCGACATAATTTCTCTCCATTATAGATTTTCAGATTTCTCCTGAGAAAGGCTATGCTGAAAGGTGCCCCCAGTCCACTGTGCCAAGAGTTCAGAACCTGTACCCCCTATATACCTGGGGATTAGCCTCCCATCATCTTTGTCTTGACCCACCCATCTTCATAGGGTGTCATGAAGTCGAAGGCGTACTTGAGCAGGCTAAATTTCCATTTCCCACCCTCCTTTACGAATTCGTTGTCATATCTGCCCTGTATCCATATGGCCGTTTCGACCTCGGTCATTTTCACGGTGGTTGGGGCCCATAGGTAAAATATCCCCTTCGCCTTATCACCCTCCACGGTAACGATAGGGTTGAGCACCTCGTGGGCGGTCCAGGGCATTATTGCAGCGACCATATTCTTGAAGTAGGTGGCGATGCCCTCTCTACCCTCATAGGTGCCAAGTATGCCCCAGTCTGCCTTAGCGTTGTCTGCAAAGAGGGCCAGCACACTATCCCACTGGGAGGTATTTACGAAATGGCAGTAGCTGCACATCACCTTCTTTACTTCCTCAATATCTTCCAGAACCGTGATTCTGGCCTCAAGTTCCTCAAGTGTCATAACTCCCTCCTTATGTAGATTTCTTCCGTGATCAGATGGCAACATGTCCCCCGTCCACATAGATAACCTGTGCATTTATGTTCCGAGCTTCTTCCGACGCTAAAAATACCACCGCATTGGAGATGTCCTGCGGCAATACTTCCCTAGCTAAAATTTGGTACATTCCCCATGCGCCAGCATATACTTGCTCTACAGAAATCCCCATCCCCTCTGCTATAGGTTTGAGTGTTCCTCGCACCATAGGGGTCATAACCATTCCGGGGCCAACACAATTGACATTTATGTTGTATTGCGCTACGTCCTTTGCTATTGCATGGCTGAAGTTAATAATTCCAGCTTTGGCGGCGCAATAAAGAGAGTTGCCCGCTTGGCCTTCCCTCCCTGCGATGGAAGTAATGTTAATAACTTTGCCAGATTGTTGGTTGATCATGTGTGGGAGCACATATTTGCAACAAAGAAAAGTCCCCTTGAGGTGAACATCAATAGTAAGGTCCCATGCCTCTTCGGGGCACTCCCAAACTGGCGCATATATAGCCTGGATCCCTGCGTTGTTAACCAGAATGTCTATCTTGCTAAATTCATCCACAACCCTCTTGACCATTTTTTCAACTTCATCACTCTTGGTAACATCACATTTTATTGCGATTGCCCGCCTGCCTAATGCCTGTATTTCCTGGACTACACTGCTCAGTTCATCCCCTGTCCCCAGGTGATACTCGGGATATGGCAAATCATGGCATAGGTCAGCCGCCGCTACATCTGAGCCCTCCCTGGCTAAGGCCAGAGCATGCGAAGCCCCCAGTCCATGCGCTGCCCCGGTAACGATGGCTACCTTACCTTCAAGTTTTCCCATTAGCATACCTCCTTTCGCCCAGATAGGTAATCATGTGAGATTTCACGAGAGGGCTTGGCCCTCAAAAAAGGCCCCTGGGGGGACGTTATGTTTTGAAGCCTTATTGCCCTACTGCCCTAGTGAAGACATCATGGCAACATTAAGTTCGTTGTGGCCCAGCGGCGGCACTGGCGCCCCTTCCCTCGGTTCCAGCCTGAGGGCTTCTGTGGGGCATACGGAGACGCACAGCCCGCACCCGATGCATCGCTTTAGGTCGATGGCTACCACATCTCCCTCCATCTCCAGGGCATCCATGGGGCATATCTCCATGCAGTCGCTACAACCGCTGCACTCTCCCTCCTCGAGGGAGACGATGAAGCTTGAAGCCGCTGCCATGCTGGGGGACGCGGCGTTCTTTACGCTCTGAAGGACCCCGCAGTGGCAGGTGCAGCAGTTGCAGATGAAGTCGAGGTACTTGCCTGTGTTGCTGGCGCAGTGAACCAGCCCTTCCTTTTCGGAAAGCTTCAGTATCTCCAGGGCCTCTTCTTTGGAGATCGATCTCCCAAAGCCCCGCTCGGTGACGAATTTTGCCCCCGGGCCGAAGGACATGCAAACCTCCTTAGGTTTGTCGCAGGGGCGGCCTACTAACTCCCCGTGGTGGCGGCAGTAACAAGTGGAAACGGCGAGGTTTTTGGACTTCTCGATGTAGTGGGAAACTATATCATAAGGATAAACCTCAACCCCTCTGGGGATCTCCTGCTCCACCGTGATCACCCTGGCGAAGGGGAAAATAGGCATGACCTCAGTAGTAGTGCCGGAGCTCGCTTTATCCATAACATGCATCAACACGAGGAAGTAATCCTCGAACAGGCGGGCCAGCTTCTTGGTGCGCTCGCTGACCTCCCCGCTGCAGAACTGCATCTCGAACATCCCCGGAACGAGCACCATAAGCTGGTAGGATATAACCCCACCCCGCTCATAGGCGAAAACGAGCCCTTTATTGGCCATGCTCTCCAGAAGCTCTTCCGTTACCTTGGGGTCGCCGCCGGCCTCGTTCGCAAGCTCCGCCGCCGACACCAGGCCCAATGGCATCTTCGAGGCGAGCTCCGCCTCCTCGGGAGTGAAGAGCTCCTCCAGAAGGGCATAGAACGGTCGACAACGAATCACCGGTGCTGCTCCCCCTCTCAATTTCAGTGCCTCAGCTAACTTTTCGTAGACTGGCTGGGTCATGGGTTCTTGCTTCTCCGTCACAATCCATCTCCTTTAGTGAAAACTTATCACCTTACCTTGAATATAGGCTTTCGCTTCTCAAAGCATGCCGTGGGGTCCTCCTTTATGTCCTCGGTGTGGAGTAACCGGACCAGCACGCATTCATCCAGTCGCATGGCATCCACTAGCTTTTCATAGATAGGCTGCGTCATACCACAGTCGTTTCTATGGAGTTTCTTTCTGCCTGGGTGTTTGCCCTATGGAGGACATCATGGCAGCAGTGAGCTCGCGGCGGTCCCATGGTGGTACTGGCGCCCCTTCCCTCGGCTCAAGCCTAAGAGCACCTGAGGGACATACTGAGACGCACAGCCCGCACCCGATGCATCGCTTCAGGTCGAGGGCTACCACATCCCCCTCCATCGTCAGGGCATCCATGGGGCACCTCTCCACGCAGTCACTACAACCGCTGCAAGCTTCCTCCTCAAGTGAGGCGATAAAATTTGACTTCGCTACCATGCTAGGAGCAGGGGCATTCTTCATGCTCTGAAGCAAACCGCAGTGGCAGATGCAGCAGTTGCAGATGAGGTCGATGTACTTAGCGGTGTTGCTGGTTGTGTGAACAAGCCCCGCCTCTTCGGAACGCTTCAGGATTTCGCGGGCCTCCTCCTTGGAGAGCATCCTACCAAAGCCCCGATCCGCATTGCCCTTGACAGCGGGGCCAAAACCCATGCAAACCTCCTTGGGTTTGTCACAGGGACGGCCCAGCAGCTCCGCATGATGGCGACAGTAGCAGGTGCCAACGGCTATGTATTCCGTATTATCGATGTACTTAGATAGCGTATCGTAAGGGAGGACCTCAATACCTACCGGGATCTCCTGCTCTATGGTGATCACTCTAAAGAAGGGAAAAGGAAGGGCAAAACCAGCAGCGGAGTAAATACCCTCTCTGCCCGCGCCCCCCGTCATCACATTGAAGTAATCCTCGAAACGGTGTGCTAGCCTTTTGGCGCGCTCACTAACATCACCGGTGGTGAACTGCATCTCGAACATCCCTGGAACGAGCGGTATGGCTAAGTATTGCATCACCCCATCCTTTGTTTGGCTATAGAGGAGTGCCTTGTTGGCCATGTTCTCCAGGATCCTTTCCGCCTCCTTGGGGTCGTCACCGGTCTCTGTAGCCAGATCCATTACTGAGATGTACTTCGATGGCATCTTCGAAGCAAGCTCCGCCTCCTCGGGGGTGAATAGCTCCTCCAGCAGAGCGTAGAACTCCCTACATCGGACTACCGGTGCTGCTCCACCCCTCATTTCCAGCGCATCAGCTAGCTTTTCATATTGCGGCTGGGTTATGGGTTCTTGCTTCTCCTTCAAAATCCATCTCCTTTAGTGAAAACTTATCACCTTGCCTTGAACACAGGCTTTCGCTTCTCGAGGAATGCCCTCGGTCCCTCCTTTATGTCCTCGGTGTGGATCAACCGGGCAAGGAAGTATTCATCTAGTCGCATGGCATCCTCAAGATTAGTGTCCATTCCCTTAATGGCGCACTCCTTAGATGCCCATACCGCCAGGGGCCCATTTTCACAGATTCGGTTAGCCCATTCCATGGCGGTGGGCATGACTTGATCCAGGGGCACTACTTTGTTGATTAGGCCGTAATGTAGGGCTTCCTGGGCTGACATTCGCTGACCTAGCAGTATGATCTCCATGGCCTTGGCCATGGGTATAGCCCGCGGTAGCCTTGCCAGTCCCCCTCCTGCGGCGATGAGATTCCACCTTACCTCAGGCAAGCCGAAGGTAGCATTCTCGGCAGCTATCCTAAGATCGCATGCCAGAGCTATTTCCAGCCCGCCACCAAGCGCCAGGCCGTTTATAGCCGCAATGGTAGGCTTCCAAATCTCCAGGCCCTTGCTAATGCCATGGAAAATCCTCCCCATGGCAGGCATAGCCCCTCCTCCACCACCCCCGCCTTCACCTCCACCTCCACCACCGAAGAGGGCACCTGCTGAGGAGAGGTCGAATCCAGCGGAAAAGGCCTTATCTCCGGTGCCGGTTATGATCCCTACCCACAGTTCGGGGTCGTCGCGAAATTCGGCCCATGCCCTAGTCAGCTCAACAATAGTCTCTGGATTTACGGCATTTCGGACGTCAGGGCGATTTATGGTTATGATCGCAATTCTATCCTGTTTTTCGAAGCTTATATTCTTATACTTTTCACTCATATAGCCTCCTTTAGACTCGAACTACCGGTTGGTTTAACATACAATAGTCCTGGAGAATTGTCAATACCCCAAATATCTTGACAACCGTGATGGCTTATGCTAAGCTGTAGACCAACCGGTAGTTCGACTTCACTTTATAGGCAACACAGGACCGGCTATTATAGGTGCGAGGCACGGGTAGTCTTCGCTCCTCGAAATTCTAGAAGGAGGCTAATGATGGAACTGGGCCTAAAAGGCAAGACGGCCATTGTTACTGGCGGAGGCTCCAACATCGGTCGAGCCATCGCATTGACTCTGGCCCGAGAAGGGGCAAACTTGGTCATCGCCGAGCTAGATGAGGTGCAGGGCAACAAGGTGGCCACCGAAGCTAACGCCCTTAAGGCAGGTGGCGGAGCGGTGGTGGTCAAGACAGACGTGACGGATGTGGCCTCCGTCGAAGACATGGTGAAGAAGACACTGGAGAAGTTTGGCAAGATTGATGTCCTGATCAACAACGTGGGCTGGGATAGCCTGATGTTCTTCGTAGAGACAACCCCGGAGTTCTGGGATAAGGTGATAACCATCAATTATAAGAGCGTGCTCAACTGTGTTAAAGCAGTGCTTCCCCACATGATAGAGCAGAAGAGCGGCTCCATTGTAAGCATGGGCTCAGATGCCGGGCGAATGGGTGACCCAAGGGAGGCGGTGTATGGCGGAACAAAAGGTGCCATCATCTCCTTTACTAAGGCGGTGGCCAGGGAGAATGGACGCTTTGGGGTAAGGCTGAACGTGGTCTGCCCCGGAGCCACCATCCCCGACCGCGCTGAGGATATAGGCGAACAAAGCATGTGGAAGCTGGGCTTCGATTTCTTCACCCCTGACCTCAAGGAAAAGTGGGCCAAGAGTTATGCCCTACGACGGCTGGGCACACCGCAGGATGTGGCCAACGCAGTGGTCTTCCTGGCCTCAGATGCGGCCAACTTCATAACAGGGCAGACCCTGAGCGCAAGCGGCGGCTACAGCATGATGTAGTCGAAGGGCTTGCTAAAGATTGCTTGGCTTGGTTTACTGGTGGGAGAATGTGTAAAGGCAGGCTTGGTTTAGCCGCCTGCGGATACACACTAGTAGCAGGCTGAGGGCAGAGCTGGCGCTTTGGAGGCTCCCTCGGGGGTGTTACCTGCCTCGGGAGGCTCCTTATTAACCGACAAGGAGGAAAAATATGGGAGAAGAGTATTTCTTGTATGAAAAGGATGCGCAAAAGAGGATAGCCTGGATAACGTTCAATCGTCCGGAAAAGCACAACGTGGTATTAAGAGAGGACGGTACCTATTTTGTGCCCCTGCTGCGTGAAATAGAGCAGGACGATGAGGTGAAGGTCCTGATTCTGAGAGGAGCGGGACAGCATTTTGGCGTTGGTGCCGATGTCATGGCCCTGGGGCCAGATACAGTAGGCTTCTCCAGGGATCCCCATGCCCCCCTACCTACCGTCAGAAAGCGTCTCATCATGGAACGCAACATGGCACATGATGCCGTCAACCCAGCCTCACTGAGCACCATGTTCCACTTCTGCAAACCCTGTATTGCCCAGGTACATGGCTACTGCTACGGCTGGCATTTTCAGGTAGCTGCTGGGGTCGATATAGTTATAGCTTCAGAGGAATCCCTGTTTACCCACCCTGCCTTCCGATATATCATCGAGGCGTGGCCGATGACGGTTCTGATGGACACCATGGGGGTAAAGAGAGCTGCTGAGTTGCTGTTCACCGGTAGGGCGTTTACCGCTCAGGAGATGGAGCGGTGTGGCTTTGTGAACAAGGTGGTGCCCAGGGATAAACTGGATGAAGAGGTACTAGAAATGGCATCCGTCATTGCCCTTCAGCCCTTGGACATGTTGGTGGTGGGTAAACACTACTTGGAGACACTGAGGGCTGTTCGCAATGATCTCAACGGGCCCAACCTTGTGGGCTGCATGGCTCACATGCTGTCCACTTACATGAAAATGGAATCCGGCGACTACTCGGTACTCCGGGAGACAAGCAAAATGGGGGCGCGCGGCGCTATCCGAGAGAGGGAGTCGAGGTACCCGCCCAAATACCGGTTGGGATACTCAGGCAGAGCTGCCAAGAAGTGATCACTGCCACCACCGAGAGCCAGCCGCTTCGGCTTAAGAAAGGGATGCCTAGTGCGGACTACCGAAGGGGGTAGCAAATTGCTTGTTACCCCCTTCGATGTTTCCCTGATCCCCGTTATATGTTCGCTGTCCAACCCCCATCTATTGTCACAGCTGCCCCGGTGACGTAGTCCGACTCGTCCGAGGCCAGGTAGACCAGAAGGGGGACTATTTCCTCAGGCTGGGCAAATCTGCCGAGTGGTGTGGCTCTCAGCGATGTTTCCTCTATTTCAGGGCTTTGGAGCAACTCCTCCGTCATCTTAGTCCTGACTACTGAGGGGCAAATGCAGTTGGCATTTACTCCCATGGAGCCATACCATGCCGCCACCTGCTTGGTGATGCCTATGATGGCATGTTTGGACGCGGTATAGGCAGGACCGGCTGATCTCCCCCCGAAACCGCAAACGGAGGCGGTATTTATGATTTTACCCTTACCCTGCTTCAGCATCTCAGGGATGGCGTATTTGCAGCCGAGGAACACGCCCTTTGCATTGGTGTCCATCACCGCATCCCACAATTCCTCGGAAAAAGCATGCACCAGGGGATTGCCGTCGAAGATGCCGGCATTGTTGAACATGACGTCCAGCTTGCCAAACTTGGCTGCCGTCTCGCTAACCAGCTTTTCTACCTCCTCGGCCTGCCGCACATCCACCTTCATCCCCAGCGCCTCTCCACCCTGCTTCACAATGTCGGCAACCGTTTCATCCGCCCTCTCTGGCGAGATGTCTGCAACAGCCACCTTGGCCCCTTCGCGGGCAAAGGCCAGAGCAGCTGCCTTGCCTATACCGGAGCCACCCCCGGTTATTATTGCCACCTTATCTTTTAGTCTCATCTGCTCCAATGCTTTCCCTCCTCAAATAGATTTGCGGACTCCCGCCACACCTCGGGCGAGAACTAGGGTATACACTACTCGGTCAACTTGTCAATAAATGAGCTCAACAAAGGCTTTACCTTTGCTACCTTCCGCGAAATTGAGGCTGCCTTCTTTGAGAAAAGGCGGTAACCCCCTCCACATGGTCCTGAGTATGAAGGGCTATGTTTTCGCAGGCAGAGGCAAAGGCCAGGGCTGTTTCCAGGTCAGTCCCCAGTCCCTTGTATATCATCATCTTGCCCAGCCTGAGGGCTATAGGAGGCCCCTGAGCTATTCTCTGTGCCAGGGCCATGGTCTCCTCCTCCAGCCTATCCGTGGCCACCAGCCTGTTCAGTAGGCCAATGCGGTATGCCTCTTCGGCTTCCACGAAGTCCCCACTGAAGATAAGCTCACAGGCTTTGGGCAGGCCCACGATGCGGGGCAAAAGCCAGGCACCGCCTGAGCCCGGGACAATGCCTATTCTGGTGAAGGCCACCATGAACCGGGCATTCTCCGACCCTACCCGCATATCACAGGCCAAAGCGATGTCAAAGCCGCCGCCGACGGCGGCTCCGTTCATCATGGCGATGGTCGGCTTGTCCATCCGTTGCAATCCCAAGATCACATCCTTATTGATGGGGTGAAGAAGCCTCCCCTCCTCAAAAACGGTGCCCCTTTCCTCTGCCTCCTCTGCGGCCACCTCACCACCCCTCACCTGAGTATAGCGGAAGTCGGCACCAGCGCAGAACCCCCGCCCTGCCCCGGTGATTACCAACACCCCTATGCCATCATCAGCACCGGCATCGGCGATGGCCTGGATTAGTTCTGTAATCATCTGGAAGTCAAAGGCGTTCATCCTCTCGGGACGATTCAGCGTTATCTTGGCAATCCTATCCTTCTTCTCATAGATCACGGTCTTAAAGTTCATATTGAATCTTCCTCCTCTCTAATACAAATCCACGAAACTTAAGAAGGCTTCCTTGCTGATGGCCCTACGGACTCACCGTAAGCTGAACTCAACTCCTCAAGATAGTTGAGGTCAAGCTTCATGACGCCGGCTTCGGCCATAGCAGAAAGCTTCAACCCTCGCCAGGGAAGCTTGAATAGCGGGGCATGGCCAATGACCTTCTCTTCCTCGAGTTTGGCTATTTCCTCCCCGGTTATCCCCAAGAGCTCCCCCAAGATGTGCTCGGTGTGCTCACCAAGGCGCGGTGCTGGTCTCAACGGACCTCCCCACGACCCGCTGAACTTGGCCGGCATTTGCATAGGCTGGGGGCGCTTGCCGATATCTGACCCCTGTTCTACTAGCTGCCAGAAGCCCCGCTGCCTAAGCTGAGGTTCCAGTAGAACTTCTTTCGGGTTGAGGACAGGCCCTGCGGGAACGCCGGCCTGCTGCAATATACGCATGGCCCCATAGTGGTCGTGCTGACAGGTCCACCCCTCTATAAGTCTGTCCAGCTCGTCCTGGTTCTGCCACCGGCTGAGAACATCGGAGAACCTTTCTTGTTTGGTCCAGGCTGGATTCCCCAGAGCAGTACATAACCCTTGCCATTGTTCCTCCGTAGCCACAGCGATGGTTATGTACTGCTCCTCACCCTTGCAGCGGTAGCATCCATGGGGTGCTATGGACGGATGGCGATTGCCCATCCGTCCCCATACCCGGCCATTCATAGTGTAATCCATCATGGCTTCCCCAATATGGGCGGCGATGGCCTCCCGGCCGGAGACATCGATGTGCTGGCCCTTTCCCGTTCTATAGCGGTAGTGAATGGCTACCAGGACAGCGGCAGCACCAGCCATGCCCAGCGCCCAATCCCCGTAACCGGTACCACACCCCATGGGTCCACCATCGGGGAAACCGGTAATGGAGGCCAGCCCAGCTGACTCCATTACCGGTACGTAGGCTGCGTAGTCCCGCAGGGGCCCTGTGCCACCGAATCCCGACATAGATACCATGATTATGTCGGGCTTGATGGCTTTGAGCGCCTCATAATCGAGCCCGAAGTTCTTCATTGTTCGGGGGCTGTAGTTCTCCGCCACCACGTCGCTTACCTTCACCAACCGCTTAAAGATCTCCACCCCCTTGGGGTTGGTCAGGTCGAGCGTGATGCCATATTTGTTAATATTGAGGCGATGGAAGTAGCCTCCCCGATTCCAGGGATCCTCCCCGGGCTCGTTCTCTGGATAGCTTATCACCCTGGTGGGCATATCCATGCGTTGGATGGATTCCACCTTGATGACCTCCGCCCCCATGTCGGCTAAGACTCTGATTCCGATGGGGCCGGCGTAAGCCATTGTCAGGTCGAGCACCCTCACACCCTCTAGTAAAAGTCTAGGCATCTGCATACCTCCTTGGGCGCTTCCTTGCTCAGATAACATCCCTCTCCCGCAACTTGGCCAGCTCTTCTTTCGTATAGCCCAAGCGTTGGCAGTAGATCTCGCCGTTGTGTTCCCCCAGCAGGGGGGCACGCCCCGACCGCCACGGTGTCTCGCCCATCATGAAGGGAGGGCCAGGATAGGTGGCCTCCCCCACCACTGGGTGTTCGGAGACAGCGAAGAAACCCCTGTCTATCAACTGCTCGTCCTCCAGTAGCTCGTCTACGGTCTGAATATAAGCAAAGGGCATTCTCAGTGCCTGGGCGCGGTGAAAGATCTCCTTCTTGGTATGTTCCCTGAAGTAAGGGTGAAGAAACAACTCATCGAACTCCTGCCAGCGCTCCTGGCGGGCACGGCGATCCTTGAACAGTTCATGCTCCTCCAGCTCGGGCCGTTCCAGAAGCAGGGCGAGAGCGCTCATGCCTCCCAAGCCAGGAGTAACGACGATATAGCCGTCCTTGCAAGGATAGATACCGACGGGATGACCGTAGGTGAAGCGGTTGAACATCCGCCGTCGGCTCACCCCCAGGTATGCATACTCAGAATTGGCCCCCTCCAGGTTGCTGGAGATGCACTCCATGATAGAGAGGTCCACATGCTGGCCCATCCCGGTTTGCCAACGCCAGATAATGGCAATCATGCTGGCCTGGAAGCCAACAAGGCCTGCCATGTATTCCGCCTGCGATCCCCCGGGCTTGAGAGGACGGTGTTCGTCGCCGGTGATGGCCATAGCCCCTCCCATGGCAGTGATAGTGAGGCTCGTAGCCTTGTAGTCCCGGTAGGGGCCGGTCTGGCCGAAATTGGAGATGGAGGTCATCACCAGCCTGGGATTTATCCCCTTCAATACCTCATAGGACAGTCCCAGGGAGGGCATTACCCTGGGTTCGAAGTTCTCCACCAGGATGTCGGCATCTCTGACCAATTGCTTGAGAATCCTGACCCCGGTTTCGGTCTTCAGGTTTAAGGTAATGCTTTTCTTGTTGGTGTTCAAGTAGAGAAAGAGGCCGCTTTTTTCTGGGTGTGGGTCGTCATGGAAGAAGGGCCCCAGGCTTCTGGCACCATCACCCTGGCCTGGTTTTTCCACCTTGATGACCTCCGCGCCGAAGTCAGCCAGAAGCTTGGTGCAGTACGGCCCGGCAATTAAGTGGGTGAGGTCTATGACTCTGAGATCTGTCAGGGCTCGATCTTTCATGCCTTTCCTTCAGCCTGTGGTCAAAGAGAGCCGCCCCTAACTTCGGTCAGGAACTACAGAGGGCTATAGCAGCAGAAGCAGCCTATTTTCTTGTGGCCTTCCCTTTTCAGTTCCTCTGCCCGATGGAACCGACGGTGGTAAAGCTCCTTTGCCCCTCGACCTTTTTCCCCCTTATAATCCAATCTTATCTCTAACCGATGCAGGTTGCCCGGTCATAGGCCATAACCCGTTTTCGGGTTCGGCTGCGGGGCATCTCTAGCTTCGCCAGTTCCGCTTCCACCTCTGCGGTGCGCCCCTCGAGGAGGTATGAGCGGTAGGGCTCGGGTATCCTTTCCTCCTCCAGCTGGTGAACGATGACGCCCAGC
>Ga0209635_10001027_pt1 | contig 20324 bp, 17 predicted proteins | sample DeeMarSWOR230_32_FD_187463 | JGI IMG/M metagenome (GOLD analysis project Ga0209635, IMG submission 187463) | Marine sediment microbial communities from White Oak River estuary, North Carolina - WOR-2-30_32 (SPAdes) (version 2) | ecosystem: Environmental > Aquatic > Marine > Intertidal zone >...
TCCAAAAAGTTCTTCGATACTTCTTGGAGACCTTTAATCCCCCTTACCACCGCACAGCAGTATCGCATCTCAAGAAGCTTCACCCGTGTACGATACCTTGCTCGCACGGCTGATCCGAAGGTAGTTTTTTATTACCATCAATTCGAAGGAATTCTTCCCCCTTTTCTCCAAAAAGTTCTTCGATACTTTTTGGAGGCCTTTAATCCCCGAACCTGTTGACAAAAAATGCTTTTCATTTAGAATAAAATGTGGGAAAATATCAAAAAAGAATATTACTAACCACAATTTCTATTTTCCTTCTTGCCTTTGGTATTCGGATAATAAACTTAGAGATCATTAAGGACAACCCTTTTTTTGATTATCCAATAATGGATGAAAAATACCATGATGAATGGGCAGAAGAGATCTCGCAGGGTCACCTGCTCGAGAGAGTTCCGTTTTACCGTGCCCCGACCTATTCATATTTTTTAGCTTTTATTTACGTGATCTTTGGACACGAATATTATATTGCGAGATTAATAGGTATTATCATTGGATCATTCTCATGTATATTAATATATCTGATTGGCAAAGCCCTTTTCTCGCACAAGGTCGGTATGCTTTCTGCCTTTTTGGCGTGTATTTATGGGATGTTTTTATACTTTGATTCTATGCTTTTGACAGTTAATCTAGAAATATTCTTCGCTCTTTTTGGAATGTTATGGATTTTGAAGTGGTTAAAAGACAGCGAAAATAAAAACGTCGTTTTGGCCGGTCTGTTTTGGGGATTAGCGTCAATCACAAGACCGAATTTCTTCATATTCATAGTGGTGTTTGTGATTTTTGTGCTCATTGATTTTAAACAAAAACCTTTGAGAAATCGTTTTCTCCCCATTATCCTATTCATTGCTGGCATGATATTTATCGTCTTACCTGTGTTATTGATCAACATAATAGTGGGAAAAGATTCTGTTTTGATTGCCTGGAATGGTGGAATTAATTTTTATCTTGGCAACAATTCATTCGCTTCTGGTTGGACTGCCACGTCTCCAAAACTCGATATAACATGGTGGGGAGGATACAAAGATGCAATTATTGTTGCAGAGAAGGCATTAAATAAAAGGCTCTCACCATCTCAGATTTCTCACTATTGGTTTCATTGCGGATTGAATTACATATTTTCAGAACCATTTAATTGGATAATATTGATGATAAAGAAGGTATATCTACTATTTAATTCATTTGAACTCCCAAACAATCAAAGCATCCAGACATTTAAGACGTTTTCTCCCTTGCTTCGATATTCCATAGTGAATTATGGAACAATCATCGCACTGGCGATTTGGGGATTCGCTACTTCTGTTAGAAAAAATCTTCGGATAGTGCATTTATTCTTAGCAGTATATGCTTTGTCTATTGTTACATTTTTTGTAACAGCCCGTTATCGAATGCCATTAGTTCCATTTATGTTGATTTTTACCGCACATGCAGTCTTCTGGTTTGTGCAAAAATTTAAAGAAAGAAGATGGACACAGATTATACCGGCAATAATATTAATAGCGATTACAACTGTATTGGTTCACACTGATTTTTATGGTACGCATATTGATAAGGTTAATAGGAGTGAAATTTACGCCGCCTACGGCCATAAATTTTTTGAGGTGCGTGATTATAACCGATCGATTTCTGAATACAACAAGGCACTGGCATATGACAGCAAGAATCTGAAGACATTCAATGCATTGGGTGTTACGTTCATTGTATTAGGACAATACGATGAAGCAAGGGAGATGTTTTATGAGTCTCTAAGGATACGTGAAAATTCTGATGCATATTTCAAACTGGGACTCATAAATTTTGAAGAAGAAAAACTGGATAGCGCTCAGTTCTATTTTGCTGCTGCTCTTAAGATAGACTCCACTAATCCAGAAATCTATTATTATTATGGTATCTCTTTATCGTTTGACGAAAAACCACATTTGGCTATTGAACATTTGGAGAATTCATTGAAATATTATCCTCATACTCGATATACAAATAATATTCATTATAACTTGGGTCTGCTCTATATGGATTTGGGCGATATGGGTAAAGCAAAGCAACATCTGGTTCAAGTAGATAGTGCCTATATGAATGTCAGACAACTGTTAAAGAATCTCCGTTGATCTGATATGTGATTCGCTGTATACCGTATCCTTCTTTGTGGTTTATTGTCTTCGTACTTGTCTGATTAATTCAGCAAGTTTTTTTGTGAGGTTTTTTCTCGTAAATCCTCTATAAGGTGTTTCTCCTTTTATGATTATATTTTTCTTAAAATCTTGATAGATTCTGTAGATTTTGTGTTTTATTTCTTCTACATTACGAAAATCACAGATCCATCCTGGATAACCTTTGTTGAATGCTTCTTCTAACAAGTGAATGCCCTTTGATCGACCACATACGAGTATTGGCAAACCAGAGGCAAGATACTCGTTTTGCCTTGAAGGGAAGAAATAAGTGTTTCCCGTAGTGATCATGAGCGCCAAGTGTGATGAGCAAAATTCTTTAAGTGCTCTACGATATGAAAGATGACCGAGTATTTTACTAAATTTGTAATTTTTAATCTCATTCAAGTAAGCATCTTCGATGTGGCCGATGAATTTTATTCTTATTTCATTTTCTTGAATTTTATTTTCAAAAATTAGTTCCTCTACTGCCTGAAGGACATATCGTGGATTTCTTTCTTCACGAATAGTGCCAAGGTGAGAGATCGTGAATGTATCTGGTTTTTCAGTAATAATGAAATCATCCGGATCATAACCATTAGGAATGACCGAGATTTTATCAGTAATGTGTGGATATCTTTTAACGAGGATTTTCTTAATATTGTCGTCTACTGTAATAATTAATGATGCGTAAGCAGTTAGTTTTCTTTCCCAATGAGAGACGATTCCTCTTTTGATCCTGCCTTTGTAGGGCATGAATGGATATTCCAACCAGGCGTCTCGAAAATCAAGGATTAGAGGTTTTCCCGTTCTTTTTGCAAGGTAATATGCAATAATAAAAGAGCTAAACGGTGGTGCGGTTACAAAAATGTGATCACAGTCGATTCTGATACCAGCACCGTAGGCAAATGGAAACCAGGGTAGTTTGTTATCAGGTATGTTGATTGCTGTTTTTACTGATTTGTGCCATTTTTTTGGGTGATAAATTCTCATACCCATAAGGTAGAGAACTCGTGCGGGATCAAGAGATTCAGTTTTGACGATTTTCATATCTTTTAGATTGCTTCCAAGTTCGCTATCAATGCTATGATAAGCAATATTCTTTCGTGTCAGGATAACTGGTGTGATCCCGAATTCAGGCAAATATTTTGAGAACTTGACTGGTCTCAGAGAACCTGGACCACCACATGGTGGCCAATAATAGCTAATCATCATAAGTCTGCTTTTGATGACTCACTCCTGCTGTTTTCTATTCAGACAATTTGCTGGCATTTGGACTATTTGTATTTAGAAGATACGACTGAGGAGGCCGTATGCCTCTCGGCAGTAGTCTTTAATTTTCGGGTAAATATCAGAATGTTTTTTATAGTAGATTACATCTTTCAAGGCGTTTTTTGCTTTCTGCTTATTCCCCAATTTAAAGAAACATTTTCCAACAAGAAGTTTACACTGTGCAAGGTTTGAGTAATTATTGCCGTTTTCCGTGTTATACATCAAAAAGAGTTTGTAGTAAAAATCCATTGCGACAAGATAGTTTTTATTTTTGAATTCTACATCGGCTTTGTTCCATAGAAATGTTTTTCCTTCTGGGTATTTTGTCAACAAATCGTTGATAATAGTGATTGCTTCACTGAATCTACCTTCCTCAGCATAAATGAATGCGAGTGAGTTTTCTGCTGTAGGTCCTGAGTACATACTTTTCGTCGCAGCAATACGGACTTTTCTTATGGCCTCATTGACATCGCCTCCTGCAAGTTTGAGGACAGGGAGATAACGCGCAGCCCGCGCCCAAAAGTATTCATATGAACCCGCACCGAGGTAGGCATCATAAAATGTTGAATCTTTATTGATAATTCTTTGTAATATTTTTCCTCCTTTTACACCATACTTGAAAGTATCAAAGTAATTACCCTTCAAACCTTCATATACAGCTCGATATGTGTAGCAACTTCCCACATAAAATTCAGCCCATAGATTGTCCTCATCGATCGATATTTGCTCCGCATACTTTGTGGCCTGTCTCAATAATGAAAAATATTCTTTCTCTTCCGAATATTGGCAATTGTCCATCATTTTAAGCTGGATCAGCGCAGCTTTGAAGAAGTACCCAGCGGGGTTTTCCGGATACAGTTTGATTACTTTGTCAAAACATATTTGGGCACTATCATAGCGGTCAACATAAGCAAACTCAAGGCCTGATTGCAGTAAGCTCTGAACCATAGGCGGATTCAGATCGATGGTTGTCGTAAGAAGCAAGAATAGAACAGGGTTTAAAGAGAGATGAATCATGGCAGGTTTATGCTTGACGAATCACTGACACTCAGTTTTTTATAGCCACTTTTGACAACCGCTTTTTCACCTATGATTGATTCTGAAAGAAGTGCATTTTCAACAATTGCTTTTCTATTTATGATGGAGTCTTTAATTACCGAGTTCCTTATTGTGACGTTTTCACCGATTGATACATTAGGACCAATGATCGAGTTTCTGATATATGCAGAGTCGTCGATATAAACGGGACGGAGCACGATCGTCTGTTTCCTTTTTTTGAAATGATGGTTTTTTATGAGGAGATGGCGATTAGTTTCGATTAATGCCGCTGATGTACCACAATCAAACCAATTTTTTATTCTTAGAATCTTGAACTTCTCGCCTTTATGCAAGAGGTATCTTAACGCATCAGTGAGTTGGTACTCTCCTCTTGTTTTCAGACCTTTTTCCATTAGGCGGGTTACTGATCTGACAATATTCTCTATGTGCTGAAAGTAATACAATCCGGCAATTGCAAGATTTGATTTTGGATTTTTTGGTTTCTCTTTAAGATCAATGACATAACAACCTTTGGTTTCGACAATGCCGAACCTTTGCGGTTCTGCGACTTTTTTTACGGCAAGGACATTCATAGTCTGTTTGCATAATTTTTTTAAATCATATTCAATAATTGTATCACCGAGTAGCACAATTGTTGGCCCTTTCAATCCTTTTGCACCAATGTAAATCGCATGACCAAGGCCCAGCCTCTTTTCCTGATATACAAACCTGAAGTCGTAATCATATTTTTTACAGAATTTGATTATAGCCTCTCCCTTGACGCCATGCACAATTGTGATTTTTTCTAGAGGCAGTTTTCTGAGATTTTCCAAGATATGTCCTAATATTGATTTCCCGGCAACGTAAAGTAACGGTTTAGGCACCGTATGAGTAAGAGGTCTTAACCGTGTACCTTCACCGGCTACAGGGATTATGAAATGCATAATTTAATGATAATCAAAAATGCACGTGATGTCAATAACGCATAGAAGATTTTGCGATGCTGACAATAGAATGAAAAATAGATTAGTATGTATGGATCGGAAATTTTATCAAATCATGAGTTAGATATTTGTCGCAAGGGTCTCGAAATCACTAAAAAGCGCGGTTGACTCAACTTTTATTTTTGAGTCAATTCTGAATACCAAATCTTTCAGGATTTTGCTTGGACCTATTTCAACAAATGTATTGTATCCTAAATTCTTGAGATTATTTATAGCTGTCACCCAATCTACTTGTGATAACATCTGTCTTTGTAACGAGTCCTTTATGATCGCAGGATCTGCAATGATTTTTTGATCAACGACTGAATAGAACTTAGAAGTAGGTGGATTAAATTGTATTGTGTCTATGAATCCTGAAAACTCTTTTGCTGCATCATTTAGATAGGGACTATGCCAGGCACCGCCCACTTTCAGTGGAATACCGCGACCATTCTTTTTTGCGACGAATTGAGCAACTTGTTTTATTCCATCACTTGAGCCTGATATGACAATTTGATGCGGTTCATTAATATTAGCAATTACAACAGGTTCTGAAATATCCTCTGATACTTTTCTACAGATTTGTTCAAGTATTTTTGGCTCGACATTGATGACTGCCATCATTGATCCTTGTTTACCCTCCCTTTCCATTAACTCTCCACGCTTTCGGATTATTCTTATCCCATCTTCAAATGAGACTGCACCGCAATGAACAATAGCAGTGACTTCACCGAGGCTGTGGCCTAATGAAACCTCTGAAGTGAGATCAAGATTTTTGAGAACCGCTGCATAGGCGAGTGAAATAGTGCTTATTGCGGGTTGAGCAATACTGGTCTTGCTGCTTGTTTCTTTCGCTTTTTCACCCCATAAGTTCTCTTTGAGATCGTAGTTTAAAACACTGCTTGCTTTTTCTATTAATCCCTTCACCTCAGGATAATTGCTGTATAGTTCTTTGCCAATGCCAGGTCTGAATGCACCCTGTCCATCAAATAGAAAAACAATTTTTTTCATATCGCTCCTTTTATCTGGTGGCAATCGCCATGCCAATCGCTAAATCTTTTGTATGGCTGATGCTGATGTGGATATTTTTTACTCCGAGTGAATCAGCAACTTCCCTTGCTTTGCCTGTCAGATTAACATATGGCGCTCCAGATGGCTCGTTCAGTACAACAACTTCTTTGAACGTAATCCCCTTACGCCAGCCAGTTTTTATGGCCTTAAGTATTGCTTCTTTTACCGCAAATCTGCCGGCGAGTTCTTCGAGACGAAACTTACCCCTGTCTGATAGTTTTATTTCTCTATCTGAATAAATACGTTTGAGAAAATTTTTCTTAGTTTTTATCGCACGTTCTATTCTGCTTACTTCGACTAAATCGATACCAATGCCGATTATCTCTATACTATTCTTCATGAATACCTGTTACTGAGGGGCATTTTACTATCACTCGTTGATATCTTCTACCCACACACGCTTCAGCTACATAGTAGCCGCCAATCTCAATGCGATATTCACCCACTGTTCCAGCGAGGATGCCACGGTGGTTCTCATGCCAATCTACAGATTTCTTCTTCATATTAACCGCACATATAATGTTTAGTTCTCCAGGAACTGTTGACAAAAGGTCCGTGTCCGACGGAATGACCGTTCCAGGACAGTTACCATACACAGTATGAGAATGGAAATCGCCGATATACTCCAGTGCTTCTGATAATTTTTTCAGAATTTCATTAACTCTGCCCACCCTGTCTTCATCTATCGTTGCATGTGTGGCGGTGCTTTCTGCGGTCTGGTACGGAATTGCGTATTCGACCATAAATTTGTTTTCACCTTTAATGCCGACAAGATAACCGATTGTTTCTTTTCGGAAAACTTCCACTGAAGAAGAAACGATTGTCAAAAATGACGGTAGACTCAAATAAGCCTTAATTGGTTCTTCTTCTTTTTTGTTCTTTTTTTCTTCTTTGTTATTCTTCTCAGTCACTAAATTCTCCGTATTCATCGATGATCTTCTGAATCCGACGCACACATCTTTCTTTGCCGATTAGCTCCATAGTATCGAAAAGCGGAGGACCACCTGCATTGCCGGTGATAAATGCGCGCAATGGATGGATAAGTTTGCTTGCCTTTAAATTGTGAACAGTAGCATAAGTTCTTACTTTTATTTCGATTTTCGTTGCCTCGAATGGATGAATTTTCTCGAAGTCTAATGCAAATTCTTTAACCAAACCCAATGTTTCTGGGTTAAGATATTTGTCTAGGATCTTCATATTATGTTTGAAATCATCCTTGAAGAAATATCTGCCATTCTCGTCAATATCACTTAATTTTTTCAGTCTTGGCTGCATTAGATCGCACACATTCATGTACCACTGCTTCTTCCGCTTGATTTCCTCCTCGGTCATCAGATGAGATTTTATAATGAATGGTTTAACTTTTTTTTGAAAATCAGCTTGTTGCAGCTGCATAATATATTTCTGGTTCATCCATTCTAGTTTATTTATATCGAAAACCGCATTGGCTGGATTGATGCGTTCAAGACTGAATCGGTTGATTAACTCGTTTTTTTTCATTATTTCCTGATCGTCACCAGGAGACCATCCGAGCAATGCAAGATAGTTCACGAGTGCATCGCATAAGAACCCTTGTTGTTTATACCATGTTAAGGATACTGCACCATGACGTTTTGATAACTTGGTTTTATCTTCACCCAGTATTAGAGGAAGATGTGCAAATTCAGGGTTTGATAACCCAAGGGCATTATATAATAATATCTGTTTTGGAGTGTTGGTAATATGGTCTACTGCTCTTATCACATGACTTATCTTCATTTCATGATCATCGACAACACATGCCAGATTATAGGTCGGGATGTTATTATGCCTCATTATGACAAAATCTTCAACATCTTTGGCCTCTCTTCTTATTTCACCATGGATTAGATCATTATAGATTATCGGCTTATCTGGTACAAGAAATCGTACAGCCTTTGGAATCTTTAATTTCTCTTTTTTGGCACGTTCTGCATCAGATAACTTGAGACATCTTCTGTCGTATTGCCAATTTATTTTCTTCTTGTATGCCTCCTGTCTTTCTTTTTCTAATGCTTGAGGATCACAGTAACAGTAGTATGCGCGTCCTTTCTCAATAAGCATCTTCATGTAACTTTCGTAAATCTTCAGTCTTTTCGATTGAAAATAGATTTCTTCATCCCAATTTAACCCGAGCCATTCAAGACCATCAAGAATTACCTTAATCATTTTTTCAGATGACCGAGCAATATCAGTATCCTCAACGCGCAGAATGAACTTGCCATTGTGGTGTCGTGCGAATAGCCAGTTGTATAAAGCAGTACGGGCGCTCCCCACATGGAAGAACCCAGTGGGACTTGGGGCTATGCGTACTCGAATGTCGTCGGAATCCATTTCTATATCCCTTAATTAATTAGTCCTTCACATTGAGCAATACGGAGAGGGGGAGATTCGAACTCCCGTCCCGTCTTTCGACGAGAAACCGCTTAGCAAGCGGGTGCCTTCGACCGCTCGGCCACCTCTCCTTGGTGAGGGAGCAGGGAAAAGGCTTTAGGGAATAGTGTTTTTAATCTAATCCCTGATCCCTAGTTTCGGTGTCCTAATACCTGGGGGACAGGGATTTGAACCCCGATTAGTTGATCCAGAGTCAACCGTCCTGCCATTAGACGATCCCCCATTGAAAGACCGTTAGTGGTTAGTAGGTATGGAAAGCAGACACCTAAACAGCACTAATGCTATGAATTATAATCAATATCTATTCTTAGTCAAGAACGGTACGTTGACAACTGTGAAAAACACTGTATAATCATATGGAATGGTAATCTTGGTTTGGATGTGGGACATTCCAGCTTCCAAACCAATAGCAATTTTCAATCTGTGTTGGAGAGCTAGTCCTAACTGGTAAGGCAGCGGACTTGAAATCCGCCGGGAGCAATCCCATGGGGGTTCGAATCCCTCGCTCTCCGTTATGCCTAAATGATGGAGAATTAAGGAAGATTTTTATTCTACTTTCACAAGTTTTTTAAGCACTTTATTGTTGTCTACCTTTATTTCGGCAAAATAAACACCAGTCGGTATTGTTCTACCAGGTTGCCACTCAATGCAACTATATCCTTTGGTTTCATATATTAATGAACCTTTGACATCGAAGATCTTGACTTGCAGATATCTGTTCTGTGATGAGTTAAATGCTATTTGCTCGCAAAATGGGTTTGATGACATTGAGATGAATGATAATGCAGGGTTATTGTTATTATGTTCGGAGATTCCAAGAGAATCCTGAACTTCATTACTCAGACGTGATTCCGGATACGCGTATATCTGCGCCGTAGTACAATAATAGTAGAGTATTCCTGGCAAAGCAGTAGAATCGTTAAATAACGCGTCACTAACAGGAATGCTGTTTAATTTTGCATAGGGTCCGCCTGAGAATTCACTTCGATAAATGTTATATCCAGCAATATCCGGTTCCGCATTTGCATTCCATGTTAAATGCACATAGGTAGGATAACCCAGTGCACTCAGATTTTGTGGTGGCTTTGGGTGGAACCAACCAGTGTTCCAGATATCATGGAAAAATGTGCCCCATTCAGTCAGATAACCTCTGTATGGAATACTATCGAGCGTCCACAAATTGACTGTCCCATCTGAGACGACAAGTGCGATCTCTATGTCGCCATCAGCGTCAATGTCAGCCACCGAGCCACTATTAACTATCGCTGCAGCAGTAGTAGCTATGGGCCAATCAGTTACAATTGAGCCATTGCCGTGGAACGCGTAGAAGTTACCGGGATTTATGTTGTCACCGACCAGTATTTCCCGGTCTCCGTCATCGTCGAGGTCGAAGATTATCGGCGAACACTCTAACATCTCAACGACCACTGGCCAACCATTGACAACTGCCCCTGTGTGATGACGTGCCAGGAGATTAATCCCACCAATAACATGTCCGCCACCGAAGATTTCAAGGTCATCATCGTTATCAATATCACCGGCTACTGGCATGGTATATGTCTGTGGTCCCGGAAACGTATCGGGCCAGCCTGTGAAATTTGTTGCATCATGATGATAAATGCCGACGTAGTTCTGTCCGCTAGTATAATAGGCATAAAGTATTTCTAAATCGTCATCGTCATCAAGATCAGCAAGCACGGGTTGCGCATAACTCATACCGCCGGCAACACTAAGCTTTGGCCACCCGGGCATCGCATTGCCGTCTTTATCCCAGAGATAGACTGAGTTGTACGATAGAGCGCAGATTTCCACGCTGCCGTCACTGTCAACATCTCCAATTGAGGGTGTTGCGACACACATATGATCTAAAGATTGTGGCCAGCCCGGTACATTAGTGCCGTCCAGATTAAAAGCCAAAACCCGACCATCGGGCCATAACCTTTGACCCAGGATTATTTCAAGCGCACCGTCGTTATCCAAATCAAAGAGGACGGGCGATTTGAATCCGCCTGTTTCGCCTACTGATAGCGGCCAACCAGTGAGATTTGTTCCATCACTATGCCAGGCATACAGTGTGCTCGTCCTGTCCGCAACGATAATTTCTAATCCGGCATAGTTGGGATCAAAATCACCGACTGCAGGCTTAGACTGTATTGGTCCAATGCCTGTTTTTGGCCAGCCGGCAAGTTCATTACCCTCGTAGTCCCAGACATGGAGTGAGCCATCAGTAGAACCGGCAATAATTTCCAGGTAGCCATCATCATTTACATCTGCAAGACTGACACCGCTTGGCCGATAATTCGGATGGACGCCCATGTTTTTTGGCCACCCGGGCATCTGTTGAGGCCGCGTTCGGTATAATGTATTTGGGTTTGGTATAACCGCTTCTAATCGATATGCACCATCAAGATCAGTAGAATAGACCTCGGCTTTTACTGGGTTGATTGAATGTAAAAATAAGATAGTTAGGAGTATCATTTTACCCTCCCGCATGCCGGAGGGGGGATTTGAACCCCCATGCCCGAAGGCCTACGCCCCTCAAACGTATGTGTCTGCCAATTCCACCACCCCGGCAATTTATAGTACTTCATATCAAAGATCTAACATGATTATAATTAGAATTATAAACGAGTCAAGATGAAACAAAAGACCCATGAGCGATCATGGGTCTGAGAAATCTAAACGGTTATACTCTACCAACAACCTCCGCCAAAGCAACCACCACCACATCCTTTGCGTCTACGGGCACGATAAAACAGTCCTAATGAGATCTTAGGTCCATGGTGTGGTCCTTCAAATCCTGGTATTTCATTGAAGTTTATGTGATATACGGCTTCAAGTAATACCCTAAAGTCGTAGGTCCTGAACATGACAAGACCTGCGCCGGCGCTTGTACCTAAACCAAATGCCATGCCCATATCGCCTGGAGAATAACCGAGGCTGTCATAGAGACCTAAGGAACTCATGCCAATCCCAGCTTTGACGTATGGACAGAAATCGGTTTTGCTGAATAGATAGAGAAATGACATGTCAATAATGTGCTCAAGTGCTTTTCCACCGCCTCCAAATTCAGTGAGATTGCCTGAAAAACCGATATCGTAACTCAATTCCACGGCCACATTAGGAATTTCATACCAGAGCGTAAATGCACCATATACCATATTGCCTGAACCGCCATATCCTCCCAAAGGAAAGAGCATGCCAAATTTACCACCAGTGACAAAAAAAGCTTGGCGCCTACGCGGTTCTTCTTCTTCCTGCTCAGTAACCATACCTACTTCGACAGTTTCTTCCACTTTCTTACCTTCGGCAATAGACTTTGCTATGCGCTTTGCGACCATATCTAAATCATCTGCTGATGCAGCAGAGAGACTACCTGTCCATACGATTTCCCGTGTTGAAACATTCACTACTGAGACTTGGACAATATATTTTTCTCCTAATCTCGATACAGAACCATATATAACTCGTTCTACTTTTGCCTTGAAGCCTATTTCAGCCGCACAACCGCTTTCATAACATCTCACGATCTGACCAACCGCAGCATCTACTGCATCGGGATTCATAACTTGATGCTTATAACTAGCAAGATCACTCGCGAGCAGGGCTACAACAATCTCAGCAGTTTCTGTTGCCACACCCACTGCCTTGAAATGCAATACGCCCACACGTGCAGCAAACATGAATGTAGGTATGAGACCAATCATACAGAATGTCAATAATTTTTTCATCCTACCTCCTCGAAATGTGTTACTTTTTATTACGTAATTATATGGAAAATAGAATTTCTGTCAAGAGAGTCAGTATACAAATGAACTACCACCAATGAATTCTCTTAGAATGGAGTTTGACGGAACATCACGTTCATGAAGTTCGTAAAAGAGCTCTAAGAAATCACATAATCTCTTTGCCTCTTCGTATTCGGGCTGTTTTTTCTTAACGCGCTTAATTATTGGCAAACAGAACTTCTTTAGTATAGCGGGTTCATACATGAGGGCAGAATTAAACATCTCGTCTGCCTCTTCTTGATGAGGATAAATATTTTTCTCCTCGCCACCTCTTACACTACTCCAGTGTTGCAAAACACCTCTTATTTTGTAGCCACGAAAGTATGTATCACGCGAGATGCGTCTTAACATTCTATTATCAGTTGTTGAAATACGATTGTGGTTATCGATATTGAGCTGGGTTAAGGCACTGATATAGATTTTAAATTTAATGGACTTCGGGATTTCGTACGTAAACTTTTCATTTAGGCAATGTATGCCTTCAAGCAGAATTACTCCATCTGCAGGTAGCACAAGCTTTTCTCCTTTATTTCGACGTCCGGTGTGGAAGTTGAATTTCGGCATCTGGACTTTTTTGCCTTGAATAATTTTCAACAAGTGGTCATTCAAAAGTGCTATATCGACAGCATTGATTGATTCAAAATCTAATCTTCCGAATTCATCCCTTGGAGTTTTGCTGTGAGGCAGAAAATAATTGTCAGCTGAAATTATGCGGGGTATCATCCCATTGACCAATAACTGGATCGCTAATCTTTTGGTGAATGTTGTCTTTCCAGCACTACTTGGACCTGCAATTAATATAATTTTTTTGTATTCCTTAACAATACGATCTGCAATATAGACGATCTTCTTTTCATGCAGAGCTTCACTGATTTTTACGATCTCTGGTCCATTTCCCCCTTTTATTGCTTGGTTTAATTGTCCCACATCACTAATTCCCAAGATTTGCGCCCAACCTTCGTATTCATTAAATATACGTGCAAGTCGTGGTTGGGGTACATACTCAGGTAATTTCCTGTAATCCTGCCACATTGGAAAAACCAAAACAAATCCTGGTGAAAATTTTCTCAGATAGAATAAATGCACCTTCCCGGTCGATTCGAGAGGATGCATCATATACATATCATGGTAATCGAGCAGAGAACAGACAATAATTCTCTGCTTGCGGATGTTCTTCAACAATGTTACTTTATCCTTCAATTTGATTTTTCTGAATAGCTTAATTGCGTTCTTTTTGGTATACATTTTACTTCTAATTGGAAAATCGTTATCAATTATTCTCAGTATTTCTCTTTCGATTTTTTTTATTTGGGCTTGAGATACTTTTTTACCGAGCGTGCAATAAAATCCCTTGCTCATCGAATGTTCTATTCTGAGTTTCTTCTTTGGAAAAAGTCTCTTTGCAGCAACGAATAAAATAAATGATAGTGTAGATTGATATCTCCTCCATAGATTAAGTTTTTTCAGATCTTGAATGCCTTTTTTAGGATCTTCGGACATATTTGTGCTATTTTACCCTTGGTCCAAATAGCGCAGTGCCAACTCGGATCATGTTTGATCCTTCTTCAATGGCGATATCAAAATCAGAGGTCATCCCCATTGAGAGAATAGGTAGTGATTTATCAAAAATGCGAGTAATGCGGTCTCTCAGTTCGCGTAGCTGCTTGAAACATGGACGCGATGCATTTGGATCTTCAATGGCCCATCCTGGACCGATTGTCATTAATCCTATTATGTTCAATTTCCTCAAATCTTTGAGGGATTCAAAGAATTCAGGCAGATTCTTTGGTTCAATACCGAATTTCGTTGCCTCCTTCGATGTATTTACCTCAATTAAGCAATCTATCGATTTATTCGCTTTCTTCTCAATCTCTTGGGCAAGTTTTATCGAATCAAGGCTATGAATTAAAGAAAAAATCTTTAAGGCATCTTTTACCTTGTTGGTCTGGAGATGACCTACCATGTGCCACTCGACCCTGTTGCCTATAATAGCATATTTCTGTTTTGCCTCTTGGACCCTATTTTCCCCAATAATGTTAATACCACATGCAATTGCTTCCTCAATCCGTTCTACCGGGATAGTTTTGGCTACTGCAACAACTGTTATTTCATCGGGTCTACGATCTACCCGTGCGCAAGCATTCTTGATTCTTTTTCTTAGCTGTTCGATATTTTTTTCTATTACCATAGGTTAATTATATGAATTTAGATAACGCTGTCAATTAACTAGTGGAACATAGATGAATATTTTGATATTTATTCTCTCAACCCCCACAAAATCATATGCGAAAAGTCTGTTGTTAACAAACATCGCTCATTGTATTGTTGGTTATTATATTGTTATCAGGACAGCAGGATGTCAGTCAGTGGTCAACAGAATAGCAGTAAATCAGTTAGATTATGTTGTTGACAATACCTTGTTATTCTATATAATAGAGCGAAAGGAGACGTATGGCAAGAAGATGTGCAATATGTGGAAGAGGTGCACGAAGCGGCTCAAATATCAGTCACGCTCACAATGTTACCAAAAGAAGGTTTAAGATAAATCTACAAAGAGTAAGGGTGAAGGTACATGGTAAAGTAAAGCAGATGCTGGTGTGCACAAAATGCTTACGCTCCAATAGGATAAAAAAAGCATAACATAATGAATGTCTAGACTCAATCCTTTTGACTACATTTTTGTCTTAAGACCTCTCATTCTCGTACCTGTATGGAATTTTTTGCTCATAGGTAATTATCTTGCATGTGGAAAAGGCGGATTTGCTCCGGAGATTTTACTGGGGCTTATAGTTTACACTTTTATCATGGGTGGGGTTTATATACTTAATCAAATCACTGATAAAGAAACTGACCGCGCGAACAAGAAACTATTTTTGATTTCTGAGGGATACATTACTCTGAAATGGGCTTATATCGAAATGGTTTTACTGTGGGTTGTTGCGGTTATACTTGCTTTGAAGTTTGGTTTGATATTTTTTATTTTTATTTTGATTTCGCTCGCGCTCGGTGTATTCTATTCTGTACCACCAGTGAAATTAAAGGGTAAGCCGATACTTGATACTTTGTCCAATGGCGTTGGTTATGGTATGATTAACTTTGGTGTAGGATGGCTGCTGCTTCGACCTTTTGAATGGACCATGTTTTATCGGTTTATTCCCTATTTTCTTAGTATATGTGCAGTATTTATAAATACTACAATTATTGATATGGAAGGGGACCGGCAAGCAAAGGATTTTACAACTGCCTTATTCTTAGGTGAAAATACTGCTTACATCGTTTCAACTCTGTTGATGGTATGTTCAGTTGTAGTTGCCTTTGTTCTCAAGGATTTTGTCTGTTTGACTCCGGCTTCAGTATCGCTTCCGCTGTTTCTTTATGTTGCAATATATTCATTGATAAAAAATAGAATTCATAGGAAGTTAACAATTGCCTCATTTCGACTGCCTGGTTTAATCTTTACGATTATTGCTGCTTTTTTGTATCCACTATATTTTGCAGTATTGTTTGCAGTCTTGATTGGTGTGAGGATATATTACAAGAAACGTTTTGGGATCATATATCCTACACTTACAGAGGGATAGCAGACAGGAATTAGTGTGGCCAATTAGCGAAATTTGGAAAGTTGTTTCTTGAGAAAGTCAATTCTTTTCACAGGTAGTGGATCTACGTTGGTATTGATGGCACAATAGTAGCTTAAAAAATCTCCTAACATAATTGTCCAGAACAGACGCATCAGAGCGCTTTTACCTTCTGGGTTTATATCAACAACGTTCCCGAATTTATTTTTGATTATGCTTTTCACTATCTTCACCCGCATTTTGCTTCTCGGATGTGCTTTGGGATCATTAAGGAATGCGACCACCATTTCTTTGTTTATTCTTTTTGGTCTGCCGAGCCCAACGATTTCATTATGATTCATCTCCGGTATTACATTTATATGAGCAAGAATTTTTGAATTTTCATTCAACTGACATTGCCAGCGGCTGGCTGCTGGTAAAAGTGTTTGAGAATTCGAGTAGATTAATGGTAGTTTATTTAAGAACTTTTTGGAGAGGTCTATTGCTTTTTTTTCTATATTATCTCGTTTCTTTTTCAGGAACATCGCAAGTGAAACAAGTTTCGGTATGGGGTCTGTTTTTATCAAACCGTAGTTATATAAGACTATTGGTATTGGTGTGAAAAGATATCCGAGAGCGCCCCTTGGAGGTAATCCTCCTGGGACTTTTATCTTGAGTTCACTTTTTTTCCTTAATAATGCGCCGTCAGATGAAATAGTTATCTTTGTTGTTTTAACACGTGATAGAATTTTGTAATTGTTTAATGTTTCTTCGGTGTTGCCAGAATAGCTAACTAAAATCGAAAGAGTATTATTATCAATGAATTTGGGGATTGAATAATCTTTATTAGATATTATTTCAATGTGAGGATAAATTGTTTTGATAAGGTCTCCGCTGATTCCAGATCCTCCCATGCCACAGATCAAGACCTTGCTGTATTTTTTCCTTTTGTGTGAAATATCCGATACCAAAGAAATGGCTTCGAGTATTTGGTCGGGTAAAGAAGATATTATTTTTTTCATTTTATTACCTTTTCTATATCGGGGAATTTTCTGTGGATTATGCGCCGTAAATATCTCTTAACTTCAAGTGCTGTTCTGAAACTGAGTGCCTGCTGTGCAATTTGTTGAGATTCAGGTATGGTGATCGCCCTGAGCACCATTTTGGCTTGAGGTATTGACGCTGGATTCATTGATAGTTCATCTATATTGAGTCCAATGAGAAGAGGTATAGCAATTGGATCTGCAGCTAATTCTCCACAGAGGCCAACCCAGATATGTGATTGATGTCCCGCATCTACAATTTTCTTAATCAAATGGAGCACCGCAGGGTGAAAATGATCAAACAGTTGGCTGATCTTTTCATTCCCACGGTCGACGCCCAAAGTATACTGAGTAAGGTCATTTGAACCAATACTGAAGAAATCAACCTGCTGAGCAAGATGAGCGCTCATAAGTGCAGCTGATGGTGTTTCTACCATAATGCCAAATTGTATTTCTTCGTCAAAATCAATTCTTTTGGATTTTAACTCCTTTTTGACTTTTTCAAAAATTAAGTTCACCCGCTTTATTTCTTCATAAGTGGAAATCATCGGGAACATGATCTTAACATTTTTATTGACTGATGCACGGAGAATAGCACGCAGTTGCATTTTGAAGAAATCGAGTTCATCGAGGCTTACCCTGATGGCCCGCCATCCTAAAAAAGGGTTTGCCTCATGGTAATCAGCGAAGATCTTGTCACCACCAAGATCATACGTTCTTATTATGACAGGATGTGGTTTCATCCTTTCTGCTAACGCATTATACACTCGGTATTGTTCTTCTTCAGAAGGGTTTCCACGTCTAGTGAGATAGAGAAATTCTGTTCTAAACAAACCAATACCTTCAGCTCCATATTTCTTTGCATGCGTATATTCGGAGAAAAATTCGATATTGGCAGATACATCGATATATCTACCATCACGAGTTTTTGGTGGAAGTGCACCATATGGTGAGAGTTCTTTGACAAGTTTTTTGTCCTTCTTTTTTGCAATCTTGTAGGCGTGAATTCTGCCTGAGCTTGGATTCTTGATGAGTATGCCACGATCGCCATCAATAATGACATTCTCACCATTCTCAATTCTGTTCATCAAACCTTCAATCCCTAACACTGCTGGTATTTCCAAAGCGCGGGCGGTAATTGCAGTATGTGATGTCCGTCCACCAGCTTCAGTGGCGATCCCAACCACATTCTTTGGATTTATTAAAGTTGCTTCTGAAGGAGAGATGTCGTGTGCCACAACAACAGAGTTTGCAGGTACATCAACAATTGAACTATGTGTTAGTCCCAGAAGATTCCTTAAGACTCTCATGCCAACATCCCAAATATCTGCAACCCGTTCTTTTAAATATTGATCCTTGCTTGCATTCAATTTTTCGGCATAATCATTAATAACCTGGTGATAAACGTACTCAGCGTTCTTTTTCTCGCTAGCGATTCTCTTTTTTACTTTTTCGATAATCTCTGTATCACTGAGCATCAAAATCTGTGCATCAAGAAATTGTGCAAAATCCACGCCTATTTCTTGATTAATTCGTTTCTGTATATTAATAAGTTCCTGTTTTGTTTTTTCCACGGATTTCTCAAATCTTTCTATCTCGTCTTTTAGATAGACGGTTAGAATGGGTGTTTGAAATATTTCAATCTTTTTAGTTTCATATATAAATACTATTCCTTGAGCAGTGCCCTTTGAAACAGGGATCCCTTTTAATATTCTTTCTTTGGTCATTTATCCTGTCCCTCCAGTATTTTTCTTAAGGCCTTTGAGGCCTCTTTTTCATCTTTGCCATTGCATACAAGGATTACTTTACTTCCCTTTTCACAGGCAAGTGTAAGAATACCCATGATGCTTTTGCCGCTGACTTCAACTCCATCTTTTATAAGAATAACATCACTATTATACTTTTCTGCTGTCTTCACAAAACGTGATGCAGGAAGAGCATGCAGTCCATTTTCATTTAATATCTTAATTGTTTCTTTAATCATATTCTACAAAATTAGCATAATTAGTAATAATAGAACAGCTACAACGATAATTAGAATACTTGAGAACCTTTTTAAAAGCAGTAACATGAATAGCGCGGCTAAGGGAATGACGAGCAGATAGTTTACTTTCAGAGAGATTACCGAAATTAGAAGGCCACTGCAGAATGCACCGAGAATTTCAAATATCTTTTGGACCGTAGTAAATCGCTTCGACTTCAATAGATATATCACTTCCTTCCCTCTATTATAGCCTTCCCTAATTCCGTTTATTCTATGATAGAGATGAAAAACATTATAGGCCACTAGGAATACTATAGGTCCAATGATTCCAGATTTCAGAGCTAATATTACAGAGAGCACAAGTAGGGCCGGTCTAAGTGTGTTCCAAAAAAGCAAATCTCCTGCTGAAGCAAAACTTGTTTGTGCAATTGTTGTAAACTTTTTGATTTCTTCATCAGAGGATTTCTCATCGTCATATGCACGAACTGTTGCACCAGCAATATAGCTAGACATATAAGGGTGCGTGTTGAAAAACCCTTTATGTGTTTTTATGATTCTGTCTTTTTGCTCCTTCTTTGCGCCGGAAATCAGGGTGAATAGAAAACCCATTTCTTGCAGAGAAAAGAAAGACCACGATGTTTGAATGAAGAAGCTCGAAAATAGTATTTTCAGAAAGCGAGCAAAGCCAAGCCGCATAGTCCTCCTAAGATCACATATATTGCTGTTGATCTTTTTATAAAAAGATAGAAGGTATTCGCTAACCCGATGCTTACACTGATAACCATAAAAAGTTCACGAGATATCTGGGGAAATTGAGACGGAACACTAATAGTACTTGCGATGGCGAAAATACATAGGAAGAGAAACAGCCCTCTTAAAAATGCAGTTAATAGACCAGCTAAATGGCAAATAGAGAGAGAATTTCTTCTTCGCATAAAAATATGATACAACTTTTCATTGTAACGTCGCGTTAAGATTTCCAAGATACCACCA
>Ga0209635_10001031_pt1 | contig 20282 bp, 18 predicted proteins | sample DeeMarSWOR230_32_FD_187463 | JGI IMG/M metagenome (GOLD analysis project Ga0209635, IMG submission 187463) | Marine sediment microbial communities from White Oak River estuary, North Carolina - WOR-2-30_32 (SPAdes) (version 2) | ecosystem: Environmental > Aquatic > Marine > Intertidal zone >...
GCACAGTTATAATTTCTTCTTGTTTTATTCCCCGCATTTTTTTATAATAACCACGCATAATCTTACTTAATTCGACAGGTTTCATTGGACGCTTCTTCTTTTCAGCATCTTTTCTTTCAAGCTTATCTATTATATCAAGCGCCTTTGGTACTCCTATTTCAGCTGGGATTTCATATCTTTCACCGTCAATTCTATAATAAACTCGTGTTATTGGTCTTAAATTGTCAGTCCTGATTCCCATCTCCTCAAGCAATTTTATCACCCACCCATCCGGGATAAGAATTGCACCAGTGGGTAATTTGAAACCTTTATACTCAAAAGTGGAAAATCTTCCTCCTATACGACTTCTACTCTCTACTACAAGAGTTTTAAATCCCTTACGGGAGAGGAGACTTGCTGCCGTTAATCCACCTAAACCTGATCCAATAATTACAATATCATAATCATCATCTATCATGGTTTACTTATAAAAATGAACAGAATTGGAAATATTCATCTTACATTTTAATTAAATGTTTATATTTATTAAGACTATTAGGAAAATTTTTAAAATTTTATTTTTAGTTTAGTTTTTGAATTTCAATTTACTGTGTATCCTCGAGTTAGGAAGTGATATTCAGTACATATAAAAGCGAAAATTGCAATACTTATGTTAATAAAAATTATCAAACAGAGTTAAATTATCTGAAAATTTTAATCCTTGCTAAATTTAAATAATGAAGAATTGGAAAACATAAACCAGCTTTTTATTGAAGGTTTATATTTTAAAGCTCTTGATTCTATAGAAGATTTTGAGCAAAGAGGAGATCTCGCTCTTGAGGTTCGGGTCTCTTGTTGTCTTCTTAAGAGTAATATCTTTCGTGAGCTTGGGCGACTCATTGATGCTCTTAAATTGGCTGAACAGGCTTGCACTATGAGTCAAGAATTAGGAAATAAGTCTCTCCTACTCGATAGTTATATTGTTAAGGCTTGGCCTTTATTACTTCTAAGAGATTTTGATTTAGGTTCACAATTAATTTCTAAAGGTGAAGAATTGCTCAAAGAGATTTCAATAAAACCACAATCTGAATTTGTAAAAAGAATGGCTCTTCTAAAATTACTCAAAAGTTTTTTATTTTTTAATAAAAACCATAATATAGATAAAGCCTTGGAATATGGGGAAGAGGGTTTAAAATTATCTGAGGAACATGGCAATTACAAGGAAATTGCGTTAGCTTTACAACTTAACAGTTCTTACTATTTTGCGATTGGAAACTTGGATCGAGCTGTAGATTATTTGGAACGATGTCTGAAAATTCAAAGAACTTACCGTAAACGCGATGATTGGAATACACTCAGAGATCTAGGTGTAATAAATGGTATAATAGGTGAATTAGACCTTGCTTTAGAATACACTAAACAGAGTTTAGGAATTGCAGAAGAAATAGGCGATAAAAATTACATCGCACAATGCCTTAACAATTCTTCATTAATATATCGAGAAAAAGGGAATTTAGATAGTGCTATGGAAGCTCTAAAGCGAAATATCACGATTTGGGAAGAACTTGGCAATAAAAGGAGATTAATCGCGGGTTTGGATTCTCTATTCATTGTTTCATTAGATGCTAATTCTCTTAAACAAGCGGAACAATATTTATTGCATATGCAACAAATCAATGACCAGGAAAATAATAAGATGTTTGATGTGGCGTGCCGTGTAAATAAAGCATTATTGCTAAAAATTAGCAAAAGTTCTCTCGATAGAGAAAAAGCTAAAGAAATACTTCAAATGGTCGTTGAAGAGGAAATCATCAACTGGGAATTTACTGAACGCGCTCTCCTTCATTTATGCGATATTTTCCTATTTGAACTACAATCATACAACAACCAAGAAATTTTAGGTAAGATTAATCCCCTTATTGCTCGATTATCAGAATTTGCTGAATTTCAACACTCTTTTCGTTTGTTAGCAGAGACTAATCTCTTGCAAGGAAAGCTGGAATTAATTCAAATGAATATGGGAAAGGCAAGACAGTTATTCACCAAAGCAGAGCGCATAGCTGATGAGCATGGACTTCACTTATTAGCTAGAACAATTTCAAACGAACATGATAAGTTGTTGACACAGTTAGAGAAGTGGGAAAATTTAAGTAGAGTTAAGGCTCCTGTATCGGAACGATTAGAATTTGTTGAAATAAACAAAACTATAAATCATATGATGGGTAAAAAGATGATGCAGCCCCCAGATTTAGTTGAAGAAGAACCCATATTACTTTTAATCATGAGCGAAGGTGGGAATACCTATTTCAACCATACTTTTATAAAGAATTGGGATTACAGTAGCCTCTTTAGCTCTTTCATCTCAGCTTTTAATGATTTTAGTTCTGAGATTTTCTCAAAAAAAATTGATCGTATTAAAATCGGGGAGAATGTTATTTTTATAAAATCGGTTGAACACTTTTTAGTTTGTTATGTCAGTAAGGGGCAATCATATCCAGCTCTTAAAAAACTAAAAAAATTTTCTAATTCCATCAAAAATAAATCAGAGATTTGGGAGAAATTAAATAAAGCAGCTGAGACTTCCCAGGAATTAAACGTGGATAGTCTACCTTTACTTGGAACTATAGTGAAAAACATTTTCACTCATTAATGGTTAATTAAAGGAAAAAACCTTTCAATTATATCTTCCCATTCAATCTCATCGCATAACTTTTGAGAAAAGTTAATGCTTTGGGTGGATCTGCTTGAGGCAAGGCATAAGATACAAGCATTCCTCCTTGAAAAGGAGCCAAAATTACATGACCTATTCCTTTATTACTGATTCCAATAATTCCTTCAGAAGTAGCTCCAACAACCGAGTATTCTACATCGCTTAAAGTGAACGAACGCTCTCCATTAATGACATTCAATAAAATTTGCGTTTGATTTGTTAGATCCCAATTTTCTGTCTGGTAAACTAAATTTCCTGAATCAGATAAAACTGCGATGGCAGCAATTTTTATGTTGTTTTCGAGCGCAGCAATTCCCACATCATCAACAATACTTTTTATTTCATCCATAAACAATTATGGAGTTTATGATTTTTAAATATTATTTTTACTATCTACATGTAAATTTTACCTCTGAATGTGATTAGGAGGATTAGTATATAGAATTATAAAACTTATAATAATTAAATAAAATAATTTTTGATTAATCTTAAAAATTTTAAATCTCAATTATATATATACTATTACTGGAGTTAGAATTTGATAAGTAGGAAACAGAAAAGGGTTTTCCTTTAAAATTTTCTTAAACTCTATTTTTAAGTTAAGTTTATATTGAGATTCTTCATTATAACTATTTTAATTGTCATATATATTGAATTTTGGCCTTTTTTGGCTTACTTTTTGCTCTATTTTTTTCAGATATTTCTTTTTCTAGGGGTTTATTTAGTATTGAGATATCAATCGGAGTTCTGGAAATCCAGGAAAAAGTTTTTCATTCTGCATTGATATATACGAATTCTCCCAATAGAGGAATCTGATAACATTAAATTAATGTGTTGATTCATTAAGAACTTCTATTCCTTTTTTAAATCCTATATGTAATGCTTTGATATTAATATCTGGATCACGGAGCCATTCCTTAATTGCTTCTTCATAATGTTCAATTTCGATAAATGGAATTTTTCCTGTAGGAATGGCAAAACCTAACATGATAATATTTACATATTGATTAGAATTGAAATAATCGAGCGATAAGTTCGTAGCATTCATAAAATATACTTCTTGTGAATATCCATTTAAAATAGTTTTTATCTTTTCTAAAGAAGGATATTCTTCGAGATTTGCAGTTATCATTATACCTGGAATTGTTCTTGAGTTGAGTATAAATGATGTTTTATTAGAAGCAAATATTCCTCTTCTCAATGCTTCTACTGGTTCAAAACAAATGTATAAATCGGCATCTCCATAGCAAATTAAAGATGAATGAAGATTTTTATGCTCATCTTCATAGATTTCCTTTTGATATCTTATGTGACTGGTAATCGCTCCTTCGCGTTGTGCGAGCCCATGCATCAATTGAATAAGCCTGAATTAAGCTTATTTTTCACTTCCAAAGGCTCGCTTTATTCCAGCTTTTTGAGCGGCAAATTCTATCAATCTTTTTAAAGTAATAACTCCCTGTCCAGCAGTTCCAGCTATTACTATATTTATAATATCAGTTTCTTTAAATTTCACGGAATGGAACCTCCTCTCCAAATAAATTTATAATAGATTTACGTATTGCCCCATTTGGACAGATCTCATAACATACTCCGCACCGAATACACCTATCTTGATCGATTTGCATTTCTTCAATACCATTTGTTTCAACTCTTCTGATGGCAGGACAACTTAAAATTCTAGCACATTCATAACACATTTGGCAGCCTCCAATGAAATATGAGACATCTTGCACTCTTTTTCCTTCACACTCTAGTGCTTTAATCTGTTCCATACGCCACCTGTGTGCTTGCAGCCCGCATTCTCTTTTAACAATAATTACTTTAAAACCGTAAGTTTCTAGTGCATCTTCAATTGACTTAATGAGTTTTTTAGGATTATAGGAATCTTCTACTCTTAACCAAGGAACTCCAATTGATTTACATATATCTTCTATAGAAAATCCTTTATTTAATAAATATCTAAGAACATCATTTTGATGACCTGTCATAGCAGTCCATGAGTTTTCAAAAATGATTAGCAATACATTTGAATTATAACCCACTGCTTCTGCTAAAGGTGCCATACCAGTATGGAAAAAGGTAGAATCTCCTATCATAGCAATCACTTTTTGATCGGTTTTAGTAGACATCCCTATCGCAGCGCTAATTCCACCGGACATACAAATCACCAAATCACTACATTGCTGCGGTGGGAAAAATGACATTACATAACATCCTATATCTCCGCTGATGATAGTGTTTTCTAGATGGTTTGTAGCTTTCAATATCGCATATAGTGTAGCTCTCTCAGGACATCCAGCGCAAAATGTAGGAAATCTGCTAGGGACTATTGCTTTATAAGAATTAAAATAATTAATGGCATTATTCATCTGCTCATTAGGAGGTTTATTAAAAATCTTTGCCAGACTTATTGCTACTAATCCTGTTGAAAATTCATTATATTTTGGAAAATATTGTTCTCCTATAATCTCTACATTAATCTTATGATTATGGGCGATCTCTGCGATTTTCATTTCTAAGAATGGTTCTAATTCTTCAATTATAATTACTTTTTCAAGTTTCTCTATAAAATCTACGATTTCTTCATAATTTAAAGGGTATATCATTCCAAGCTTTAATACTGGTACATCATTTAAATTCAACTGATTTAGAGCTTCCATTGTATAACCAAATGGCATTCCACTAGTAATAATTCCAATTTTATTCTCTCCACCAATTACTTTATTTAATCCTAGGTTTGGGATAACATTTCGAAGTTTTTCAATTCGTTTATATAACCGAATATGATTATTGATCGCATGAGGGGGGAGAGAGTTAAATTTAGGAATATTTCTAATGAATTCACCTTTAGTTATTCCTTTTACTAACGGTTCGAGCTTTACAAAACCTCTTGAGTGTGCACTTCTAGTACTCATTCGAAAATTCATGACTAAATCATATTTTTCCGAGAGCTCAAATGCGAGTTTAATCCAATCCTTACATTCCTGTGGAGTATGAGGCTCAAAAGTAGGGAGATGCAACATCCATGCATAAAAACGCTCATTTTGTTCTTGATGCGAACCTAATGAGCCTGGATCAGAGCCAATTGAAACTACCATTGCACCTGGATTTGGTCCATTTAATGCAATCACACTCAAAGCATCACTTGCAACATTTAATCCAACGTGTTTCATGGGATTTAGACTTCTACATCCCGTCCAGGCCGCACCCGCACATGAGGATGTGGCAACAGCTTCATTAACTGCCCAATGATGGATTAGAAATTCCCTTGTTTCTGGATTATCTCTTAGTATTTGGTGAAAATATTCTCCAATATCACTTGTAGGAGTACCAGGATATTGAGAGACATAAGATACACCAGCTTCGAGGCACCCTCTTACGAGAGCCTCATTTCCAAGCATTAAAACACTCCCTTCTTCTTTAGAAAAACGAGTATCTTTAATCATAAATCTTCTCTGAAATTTTAGTTTAAGAATTCTTTATGAAATTAACAATAAAAATTCTGGCATAATTATCAACTGAACTTAAGAATTTAATATGAGCTATCTAACTTGCTATTATAAAAGAACAGAATAAAATAAATTATATAAAATTCGACAAGATTTTTCTTTACTGATTATAGAATTCAAACTAATAAAATAATATAATTAATTTCAATAATTATTGAAAATAATCAAAATTAGTAATTAGAGGAAAAATTAGTAAATGACAGTAATAACCACAAAAAAACCCTTCGAAGAAATTTTAGGTGTTTTAAGAGATGTAAAAAAGATTGGACTCGTATCTTGCGGGAGTTGTGCCGCGATGTGTCAAACTGGTGGTACAGAGGGTGCAAAAGAAATGGCAGAGAAATTGGAAAAGGAGGGATTTGAGATAGTAGTCACAATTGTTCCTGAAGAAGTATGTGATAATAGAGTTATGATGAAGGATTTCCGGCAAATAGATGAAGATTTAAAGAAAATAGACGCTATTTTGACATTAAGTTGTGGATTAGGAGTTGCAAGTATAATTAAAGTTTTAGAACGAAAATATCCACTAATTCCAGTCTTTATTGGCACCAATACTGAATTTATGGGTATGACAGAGAGAATTGGTCGCTTCTATATGCATTGTCGTGGTTGCGGGGACTGTTTATTAAACGAAACTGGCGGTATTTGTCCCATAACAACATGTGCTAAATCTCTTATGAATGGTCCATGTGGAGGAATGGTTAAAGGTAAATGTGAAGTTGGTAATTACGAGAAAGATTGCGGGTGGGTTTTAATATATAATCGGTTGAAAGCGTTAGGGAGATTAGATTTATTTTCAAAATTGAGAGATCCAGTAAATTGGAGTGAATCTGGTCATCAACGTGAAGTAGTGTGGCGTTAGAATCAATATAACAGAATTTTTTCCTTACAATTTTTTTAAATTTAAAATTTAATTTATTTTTAGATCTTAGAATTATTTCATAAGGAAAGGTAAATATTATTTTTCTTGCTTTTTAGAATCTTTATTAATTTTTTTTAAAATATCTTTTTCTTCGAATTTTTCATCTGTGAAGGGTTTAATAGGTTTCGAAACATCAATTGGAGCATTACAAACCCAACACACGTTTTCTAAGTCTGTTAGTGCTTGTGCACATTTCCCACAATAGACTGCTCCGCATTGACAGGTGTACATATATCCTAACGCATCACTCTTACAAACTAGGCAAGTTTTATGCTCTTTATGAATTGTGACTTTATATTCTGAGATTTTAGAACTTATGATAGTACTTTTTTTAAGAATTTCATTCATATGATGGTGTAATCCTGCCAACTTTATTCTTTCTGCTAAAGAGATCTCAGTATTTTTTAAGTTTTCCCATTTATTTATTTGGTTAACTAAATTTTTATGTTCAGAGGAAATTTTGGTAGCTAATTGATTAAGACCGAACTTTTCAGCTATTTTTTGAGCTTGGGTTAAAAATCGGCGAGCATTCTTTATATCTAAAGTTAATAAGGCTAGTTTAGCCTTTAAAAAATAAATTTCAGCGAATAAGCTAAAAGAATGAGTCTTTTCAGCAATATCTAATAGTTGGGCTGTAAAAGAGTTAATCTCCTCTAACACTTCTAAATCATTGGTTATACTTAGCTCAGTAAGAAGTAACTCGCATAAGTTAAGAAGGGATCCTATTCTAATTTCAATATAAAATTTATCATTTTTTATAAGTTGTTTTAAGGTTTCTTCAGCTTTGCCCCTATCGCGTGATCTATTACTTTTCTTTAAAACAAGAGCTTCATTAAACTTATAAATTAAATATAAATGCTCATCTTTTAATTGGTTTTTCATTTGTTCGAATTCCTTTAGTACAATTTTAGCTTGTTCAAGATCACCTTTATCTAATAATATACGAATAAAATAATCATAATTTGCAGCTGCACCACGGAGAATACCCAACTCATTATTAATTTTTATACTTGATTTTATACACTGTAATGCTTTCTCAGAATCTCCAAGGATATTATAATTCCATGACATGTTATTTAGAATAATCGCTATCGCAACCTTATAATCAATTTTCTTAAATGCTTCTAAACTTTTTTCATGAAAATTAATACTTTTATCAAGTTCTCCCTTAATTTCATATATAATTGCTAAATTCTGTAGAGTAAATCCAATTTGACGTATATAATTAGTTTTTTGTACAAGATTAGAACTAATTTTTGCATATTCTAATGCTTTATCTAAATCTCCCTTATCTAAAATTACTAAACTCATTTGACTATAGGTAAGGGATGTAAAATAATCATTGTTTAATTCTATGAAAATTGTATTACATTGTTCGAAAGATTTAAGACTTCGATCTAAATCCCCTTTCAACATATATATTAACCCTCTAACAAAAATACCTAAAGCAATTAAGAATTTATTATTATTTTCTTTCAAAAGAGCCATATATTCTTCTAACAATTCTAGTGCAGAGTCTAAATCTCCCATATAAAAGGTGAGGGTATATGCTTTAAATATTGAGGATTTTGCTGCTTCTATTTTAGCACTATACTCATGATGTAATTCTATACTCTGATCAAAGTATTCTATTGCCTTACCTCCATTACTTTTATTCCATGCATACAACAATCCTTTAATAGTATATAAATTGGCTTCTCTTTGTTTGTATTCTCTTGTATATTCTTGGCTTTGAGATTTCAGTAAATCTTCTATTTTTTTCATTAAAAGATCATATCTCCTTAAATCATCATACCATATAAAAGATTCAACCAATTTAAGTAGAGCGTCAATAGAAAGGAGATTATCTTCTAATTCCAAGCTTTTCTGATATGTTTGCTTAGCAACTTTTATCAGCTCTTCCCATATTCCTTGTTGATACAATATATCACATTTGAGAAGGTTATATCTTAAATTATCTTGTTTTGAATAATCACCTTCTTTCATGAATTTGTCGATTAATTGATGAGCTTCTTCATGTTTCCCTTCAATAATGAGTTTTTTTATATATGGATAATCCTTAGATTTTTGATCAATATTTTGCTGGTTCATAATATTTCATATTATAAGGGGATACTATTAACAAATCTTTATAATTCTAACATTTGTCATGATTGGAACGAGTTTTTAGAAAATATCTCTCATCACTATAAGTTATTAACTTACTTTTAATAGATCATCGTGGAAAGTGTGAATTTTGGATATATATCTTCGATATAATAAATAATATGATAATAATCAATATAAATATACTTAGGCTAACAAATTCTACAATCGTAAACGAACTCATTGTTATATTAGCTTATAAGTGAGAAAAAGTGATTTACAGAATTAAAAATTGAATCATGATATTGATATCTATTAAAAAAGCGAATACAAGGTTACTTGAGCCTGTTTTTAATGAAATTTTCCTTTTATGATCAAATTTTATCACATCGAAAGACAATTTTTATTATCTTTATGATTATTATTGTTCAAATTTTCTTTTCGAAAACGTTGTATTTTATAATTCGAAACAATAAATATCATGATTAATTTCAATACTTAAGTTTATCTAATATTTAAAAATTATTTCTTATAAAAAGGTGTGAGAAAAATAGTTGTTATAACTACTAAAAAACCAGTAGAGGAAGTTCTTAACGTTCTGAAAGATAATAATTCTAAAAAATTGTTTCTTGTAAGTTGTGGGGTTTGCTCAGCTTTATGTCAAACTGGTGGTGATCAAGGTTTAGAGGAATGGAGAGAAATTTTGGAGAAAGAAGGATATGAAATAGTGAATGGTCTTGTAGTAGACGATGTTTGTGATAATAGGGAAATGGCTAAAATTGTTCGTAAAAATGATGCTGATGTTCAAGAAGCTGATGCTATTGTTACTTTAAGTTGCGGACTTGGTGTTCAATCTACAATTGAAGTGCTCTCTAAGAAATATCCACAAAAGAAAGTGTTTGTTACCAATAACACTGAATTTATGGGTATGACAGAGAGAATTGGCAGATTTTATATGCGATGTCGAGGATGTGGTGATTGTCTATTAAATGAAACAGGTGGTATTTGTCCAATTACTACATGTGCTAAATCACTTATGAACGGTCCATGCGGTGGAATGGTTAATGGTAAATGTGAGGTCGGTAATTACGAGAAAGATTGTGGTTGGGTATTAATTTATAATCGATTAAAAGAAATAGGGAGATTAGATTTATTTTCCAAATTAAGAGATCCAGTAGATTGGAGTGAATCTGGTCACCAACGAGAAGTAGTATGGAGGTAGAATTAAAATGGGAGAAAAAAAAGTATATTCTAAATTAGGTGAAAAGTTAGCAAATGGTGATTTTATATTAACAGGCGAGCTTGAACCTGAAAAAACGTGTAATCTTACTCATACTATCCAAGAAGCTAAAGAAATGGCTCCATACGTCGTTGCTGCCAATGTAACTGACAGCCCACTTGGAATAGTGACAATTAATAGTATGGCAGCTTCACACTTAATTCAAAAAGAAGCTGGATTGGAAGTAATTTGGCAACTTACAGTAAGAGACGTTAATAAATTAGGGATTGCTGGAATGATTATGGGAGGGCATGCATTAGGTTTGAGAAATGTGTTATCACTTACTGGTGATCATACCGCACTTGGAGATATGCCCGAATCTAAACCTGTATTTGATCTTGATTCAGCAACTTTAGTTAGATTAGTAAGGGAAATGGTTGATAAGGGAACTATAAATGGTCATGAAATTGAACATCCTCCTACGCTTCATGTAGGTGCTGCAGCAAATCCAAATGCAGATCCAATGGGAGCTGAGATTTTAAAAATTGGAAGAAAAGCTGAAGCAGGTTGTGAATTTATCCAAACTCAAGTTGTATATGATTTGGATCGAACTATTGAATTTTTAAGTGAGATTAAAAAATATAACATTCCCGTTTTACTGGGAATTTTTCCAATGAAAAGCTATGGTATTGCCAAGGGTTTTGATACATTCGTTCCTGGTGTTGATGTTCCAAAAGATATTTTGGCTAAATGGAAAAATATCAAGACAGAGTTTAAGGATGATAAAAAGGAACAAAAACGAATGTACGATCAAGCAAATTATGAATTTTTCAAGCCCTTTATTTCCGAACTAAAGAAAAAAGGGTTATTAGCTGGCGTGCATTGCATGGCAGTCCATTATCCCCGAATCTTTCCTAAATTAATGGAAGTAATTCAAGCTTAAATTATGTTTCCAATCTTTTTTTTTATTCTATTTTAATACTTTTACCGACCTTTATATTAATATATGCATCTTTAAAGGCTTCCTTAAAAATATTGATGCTTTCAGTACTACTATCATGAGGTGAAAGTGCGACTAACTTAGGATTTCTAGCTTGTAGATAATCCAATGCGAAATCTCGATCATTTTTATGCCATGGTTCCCATGGTGCCCTCTTAGTCATAATAAATTTATGTATAGGCAATCCTGACCAATCATCTTCATTATCTCCAGGAAATGTTGGAATTGGTAAATGTAATCCTCCTATAAATCCATAAATAGGCGTATCAAATAGAGCTTCAACACGATCTATTACTTTTTTAATTCCTTGATGCCCACAGCCAACTATGATAACAATTCCTTTTCCCTCAACATTTATTGCCATAGCTTGTTCATATACATCTTTAAAGAAAAATAAAGGATTATGTATAGGACCTATAGAAGCAATACCTTCTGTTATAACTTCTGGACCTTTCACATGGCTTACTTTTGCAGTAGGATGAGTCATTGGCACAGGAGTAAATGCTTTCACATGGCTTAGGTTGAGTTGGGTATCTGAAAGTGAAAAAGTATTTTTCTGAGCCCAATTAAAACCTCCCACATGATCTCCATGTAAATGTGATATAAAAATATAATTGAAGTCCTTTACATTTATACCTAAAGCCTCCATATTCTTCAGAAGGGGAGAAGGATGTTTTCTGTTAGGATTTAAACCCGTATCATATAAAATATTAGTATCATCAGCTTTAATATAATAAGAAACTCCATTTTCAGTGTAGTAATTATCTTCAGCATCATAATCTATTAGAGGAATAATTTCCAAATTTTTAATTGTACCCATATCATCTAATTTGTTGAATTTAGCACTTGACCACTCATTTTCAATAATTTTTTTATTCCTTTCAAATCTTTTATTCAATACCATTAAAGTAAAAAGAGGAAGCGACATTTGAAAAGCTCTGGTCAATTCTCTTTCAGAAAGTTTTTCTGAATTTAAGATCTTTGATATAATCTCACGATCCTTTATTAAAGGATATTCTCTTACCAATTTCTTAATTTCTTCTAATCCTATAAAACTCAATTCAAAAACCCAGGTAACTATTTGTTTAAATTTAAAATTATTTTTTGCATTTATTTCTTATTATTATAATCAATCTTTTTACCCTATTACCCAAAGGAAATTCCACCTGATTTCGTTAATAACCTCCAATCTTCCCAAGCATAACTTGTATCGATCATAGTAGGCGAATTACAGCTATCACATTTTTCTGTGTTCTGTAAATATTGTTGAAATCGTGGCAAATTCATGGCATTTTTAATTGAAATATCTCGTAAATTTGCTATTGGTTTATCCAGCTGTAGACAATCTTCGATATCACCATTAGAATTAACAAACATAAAAACTTTTCTCGCATGACATCGATAATGCTTTTTTCCTCCGATAAAATGTTTTAAATACATTTCTGAATTCAAAATATGAGAACCATTCTTTTTTGCAGATAAAATCCTTGAAAAGGCATCACTTATTTCTTGATCAGTTGCAGAAAGTTCACCTTTCTCATCAATATCTCCGTATGAATAATGACGTATGGTGTTTATTACATTAAATGCTATCGGAATTTCTAATTTATCACCAAGCGTAATCATTTCATCGACTCGATGAATATTATATTTACTAATAGAAAAACTAAATTGCAAAGAAATAAGTGGATAATCTCTTTTTATTATTTCAACTGATTTCATTATATTATCATACAATCCGGATAGTGATCTAATCTTATCATGTTCTTCTCTTATAGGGGAATCAAGTGACATTAGAATAAGATCAAGATCATTACCAAATTCGGAAATTCGTCGAGGAATAAGATAACCATTAGTTACCATACCAATAAAGGCAAAATCGGCTTTATATTTAGCAAATTTTATAATATCCGAAATGTCTTTTCGAAGTGTAGGCTCACCTCCCCAAAGAATAGATATTAGAAAACCCTCTTCCTTAGCTTCCAAATAAATACGCTTAATCTCTTCTAGTGTTAATTCATTCTTAACTGAATTATCTTTCCAAAAACAAGATTCACAATTACAATTACATCGTAATGTAGTAAGGAAATGAAAAATGAAAGGTTTCCCACCACTATCTTTAGCTTTTTTTGCTGCGAGTGCTAACTTGGTAAACAATCTACCTTTTTGCTTTTTTATATCTTTAGCTGTTAGTTTTTGTGTCATAAATGTTATATCATTTTAAATTAAATTTTTTAAAATTTAAATAATTCTTTTCAAATATCAATTTTTTTTATTTTTTATTATAATTACTTATTTATTACTAATTCAGAATTTAACAATAAAATTGGACAAAAGATTGATTTTTGGTGAAATAAATTGAGCTCAAGGCATGAAGAACATATAGTTGGAGGAGGTAAAATTCGTAGTGTTATTTTAGGGTTAAATGATGGATTAATCTCTACATTTACGCTTTTAGTTGGAGTGGCTGCTGCTACTCTCACCTCAATAGGTAGTAATTCAATAGTAATATTAACCGGTTTTGCCGCTATGGTTTCAGGAGCTATTAGTATGGGGCTTGGAGAATATATTTCGAGTAAATCTGAGTATAATTATATAAAAAATGAATTAAAGAAGGAGAGAGCAGAGATTGAACTTTTTCCTGATGAAGAGCGGGAGGAAGTTAAGGAAATCTTTGAGAATATGGGACTTGAAGGAGAAACTCTTAATGCTTGTGTTGATACTATTACTTCAAATAAGCAAGTTTGGTTAGATTTTTTGACTAAAAGCGAATTGGGATTAGAAGAACCTGAGAATCCTATACTAGGAGCAATATTAACCTTCCTTTCCTTCGTTTTTGGATCCTTTTTAACTCTATTTGCATATTTTTTTGATATAGGTTTTTTTTCACTAGTTTTATCCTCAATAATTTCATTCCTTATGTTGTTTATTGTTGGAACTTTAAAAACTAAAATCACAGGAGAAAATAAAATAAAAAGTGGATTAGAAATGTTAATTATAGGGATTATAGCTTTCATAGCATCTTATGGAATTGGAACGTTACTTGAACAATTAATATCAGTTGTATAAGACGATTAAATAGTTTAAATTTCATTAAAGAATTTCTGAGAATGATCACATATAGGGCATACTGAAGGAGGGGCTCCAAATTCTACATTTCCACAAATTTGACATACATAGATCTTCCCTTTAGTGATTGCTTCATTTTTTTCTAGTTTTCTTAAGTAATCAGTAAATAATTTGGCATGAACTTTCTCTGCTTTTCCTGCTAATAAAAAGGATAACTCAGCAACTTCAATTCCCTCTTTTTTTGAATTCTTTACAAAAGTTTTATACATTTTCTTAGTTTCATAGGTTTCCCCTTTGATAGCATCAATTAAATTTCCTTTCGTGTCTTTAACATGGTTTATTAAATCAATTTCATTCAATTCGACGAAATCTTCTGTTTTAACCTCTGTATTAGTCAAAACTGACAATGCCCTTAGGTGATTTTTTATATGGATTGCTTCAGCAACTGAAATAGCTTTAAATAGATGAGCAATTTCGGAAAGATTTTCCTCTCTTGCCTTCTCAGCATATAATTCATATTTTCGTTTTGCCTTACTTTCTCCAACAATAGCCTCTTTTAAATTATCTATAACAATTAACATTTTTTTTCTTATATACAAGGTTAAAAACTTAATAAATTGAGATTTAAAAGTAATATCTTCTATTTTATTGTTTCTTTTATTTTTAAAAATATGAATTTTACTTTCTATATAGACTTAAATTTAAATCGTGTAACTTATTTTTATCCATCTTAATTATCTCTCGATCATAAGTTAGCAAGCCATTAATTTCATGTTCAATATCAGTGATTTGAGTGTAAACAGCAGCACTTAATCCACTCTTAATTAATATGCTAAGCAGTGAGATTAAATTTTCATATTTATTCAGGAGTTTATACTGATCTGGAAAATTCCTATATACGAATTTTCTCTTGAATTTCCATATGTGCCCTTTAATTTCAAGTCCTAATCCTCCAAATTCTCCAACAACAGCTGCTCTTCCTTGAAGTTTTTTTGGCATTTTTGGATTAGGATAACTATGTATGTCTCTTATATCCCCAATTCCCTTATCAAAATACCCACTAGCATTATTTATTAGACGTGAAGGATCTAATATTCGAATTTTTTCCACAACTTTTTCAGTATCAAATTGTCCCCATCCCTCATTAAATGGGATCCAAACAACAACAGAGGGAAAGTTATAAAGAAAATTAATCATAGATTCTAACTCATTATAAAAAATTTGTTTAGCATAATATTTTCGCTTTCCTTTAAATCTTTTATCATTGATAAATCTCTGCTTAATTTCTTTGAATATACTCCAGTGTTCTCCACTGGGCATATCTTGCCAAACTAAAATACCCAATTTATCACAATAATAGTACCAGCGGGCAGGTTCTATCTTAACATGCTTTCGAATCATATTAAAGCCAAGTTCTTTACTAATCTCGATATCATATTTAAGTGCATCATCAGTTGGTGCAGTATAAAGTCCGTCAGGCCAATATCCTTGATCTAGAGTTCCATATTGGAAAAGAGGCTTATTATTTAATTCTATACGTTTAATACCATTTTTATTTTTACTAAGTGAAATTTTACGCATTCCAAAATAGCTTTCTACTTGATCTATTATAGATGTATTTCTTTTGATTTCAACTATGATATCATATAGATATGGAGAATCTGGAGTCCAAAGTATAGGAGCTGGAATATTAATATTAATATTGTTTTCCTTTGTCTCCCGATCGAATATAATTTGATTTTTTTTCCTAAAAATAGTAATATGTATGATATCATCTGGTTTTAGATGGTTAACATCCACTTTTAGGCTTAAACTATCCTTATCAATGTCTGGTATCATTTTCAAATTTTTTATAAAAGTATCTGAGACAGGTTCAAGCCAAACTGTCTGCCATATTCCTGAAACAGCTGTATAAAGAATTACTTTTGGATTTAAAGATTGTTTACCCTGTTCTTGATAACCTTTATCTGTAGGATCCCACACAGACAGAATTATTTCATTCTCATCTGAAGAATTTAGAAATTCTGAAATTTCAAAATAAAAAGGAGTATATCCTCCTTTATGGATCGCTACTAATTTCTTATTGATCCAGATTGTTGTTTCCCAATCAACAGCTCCAAAATGCAAAAGAATTTTTTTTGTTTTCCACGTTTCAGGGATGGTAAATTTTCGATGATACCATAATTTCTGGTTCGGAAGTAATCTCCTTTTCACACCAGACAACGCAGATTCAAGGGGATAGGGAACAAGTATTTTTCCTTCAAACTTTTTAACGAATCCTTCGTCTTTAGGAATTATAGTGTAGGCCCATAGTCCATTTAAACTGATCCATTCTCTACGTTTAAGCTGTGGTCTTGGATATTCTGGAAGGGGATTTTCAGGATCGATTTCATTAGCCCATCGAGTCATTATTTGATCTTTTATCGGTTTCCAGGAAGATTTCTCGCTTTTATTCATGTATAGTTAACTTTATTTATTTTTTTTCTTAGGAAAGAACATCCCTGTTTGATTTTTATAATTAACATATGGTTTTCCATATCTTATTATTAAATCTTTTTCTTCAGCTTTACAAAACCAATAAAATATTGGAAACCAGACTATAGAATAGAGAAATAGAAAGGGAGAGTTTAATAGTAAGGCAACTGCCCACCAAATGAATGCTTCTCCTAAAGCTTGAGGATGACGAATTTTTTCATATATTCCTCCATAAAGAGTATGCTCCTTATCGGGAAAGAGAGCTTCTCTCCCTGCATCTTTAACTCCTGTAAGCATAATATATAAGCAAGGAATTAAAATAGCAATACTAATAATTACAGAAATCCAATAATCCCAGATAAAGAATTGATGTAGAGGAATTGGTAAAGGGAAAAAAAAGTAAAGAATATAACTTACAACGGCAATTAATTCAAAAATACTAGCAATAATTCGAAAATCTCCACATTTTTTGTATGCACTTTCACCTATTTTTTTTTCTAATTTGGCAGGTTTTACGCTTTTAATATAAAAAAATGCCATCGACACCGTTGATATAATTAACATTAAAAGATTAATCCATTCTAACATATCATTTTTCCAATCTAACTATAATATAATAGCTTTCCATTTTTCTCAATTACTTTTACTTTATCCTGAGCCTGGAGATATAAGAGATGACCTAAAACTTCACTTAACGCCATATAAGAATTCATTTCGTCTAAATTCTCTCCAAAATGGATTTGAGATACTTTATACGCAGTCATAGGATTATCTTTAATTTCATTTGAAATCTCAGCTAATCTCTTTTTGTGATGTTCTTTAATCTGTAAAATTCGCTCATGGGGATTATATATAATTTCTTGATGAGCAGGAAAAATTATCTTAGGATTCAAATTATCAATTTTATCTAATGATGCTAAGTAGTGTTTTAATATATTGTTAAAGTCGTAATCTTTATATTGTTCTGCCAAATAATCAGGCACAACAAAATTTCCTATGTGAGGAGTAATTCTGCTAAGTATATGATCCCCTGAAAAAAGATATCTTCTCTTTCTATCATAAATACATATATGGCCAAAACTATGTCCTGGAGTCCAAATAATTTCCAATCTATCAAATATAATATCTCCATCGTGCACTATGATATCTGGTTTTTGATATTGTAAGAATTTTGGCCAAAAAGTAAAAAACTGCACGATTCTATCTCCTTGTTCTTCGCTAATTCCATATTTTATAAGCTGTTTCGCTGTTTTTCTAGCTTTTTGTTCTAATTCTATTAAATTATTTTCATTTTTTTCCCATTTCAATAATTCATGAGTTATATCATGCATTAAGATTTTGAGGTTAGGATTCTTTTGTTTGAGAAGCCGAACTAATCCTATGTGATCAGTGTGTATATGAGTAATTAAGCAATAATCTATATCTTGAATAGAAATATTCAATTCTTCAAATGCCGAAAATAAATATTTTTTCCAATTTCCCATATTCAAACCTGAATCAATAAGGATCATTTTCCCTTTTAACTTAAAGAGATAAAGACAAACGTATTTAACAGCAAAAGGAACATCTATTTTGATTTGATAGATTCCTTCAATTTCATTTACTTCAGATTTAAAACTAGGCAATGTCAGCGCGTTTGATATTCTTCCTTAGCTAGAAAAATTATTGAGAATTTTTGTACTTTCTGATTTAATATTAAGAAATATTTCTACAAAAAATTAAAAATTTTAAACAAAGAGAAGATAATAATCAATAATCTTTACATATTCAATGTTTCAGAAAACAATGTCAAAAATGAATGGATTAATTAAACTCTCAAAAAAACATATTAAGTCAGCTAGTATGGTATTATCAAGAGCTTTCCAAAACGATCCTATGCTTCGTTGGCAAATTCCAGATGTAAATAAAAGATTAACAAAACTACATAAATTCTGGAGACTTACACTTAACATTGGAATTAAATATGGTGAAGTTTATGGAACCTCCGAAGATTTAGAAGGAATTGCTGTTTGGCGACCTCCTAAAAAAGTGAATATCTCATATTGGAAATATATAAGAAATGGTGCAATCAAATTACCATTAAACTTTGGAGTAGAATCTACAAAAAGAATTATTTTTAGTCAAGCAGTTAAAGATTCTATACGAAATATATATATGAAAATTCCTTTTTGGTATTTGGAGGTAATAGGTGTAGATCCACCATATCAAGGAAAAGGGTTCGCAAACATGCTCTTGAAACCTATGTTAAGACGTATAGATAAAGAGCATTTTCCAATTTGGTTGGATACTGTTTTGAAGAGAAACGTATCTTTTTATGAACATTTTGATTTTATAATACTTGAAGAAATTATTATACCCAATACAAATATCGTTAATTGGTTTATGATAAGAGAAAGTGAGATTTAAACTTAAGAATATAAAATAAAGAATAAAAAAGAATAGATTTAAAATTTAGTCTTTTTCTGGAAAATTAAAACACCTAGTATTATAAAAATAATTGTATATGCTACGATAATTAATAATCCCCCCAAAAGAGTAATGGGTATGGCTTCTGCTCCAGCACCTATTAACGAACTACTATATAGATTATCATTAAATCCATCTCCCATTACTGTAAGTTGTAGAAATAATTGTTTTGCCCAATATGGGGGTGTAAAATATACAATAGGGCTTTCAAACGGCATTAAGCTTCCTGAGATAAAGATAATTACCATGTAAACTAATAATGAAAAAGCGTTCGCTACTTCGACATTTTTAGATACACTTGCAATCATTATCCCCATACCGACGGAAGAAATCCCAAATAGAATAGTTATTAAGAATCCTATGAGTAATGCTAATGGATTTACGAAATACAAACCTAGAATACCATATCCAATAATAAACATTATTAAAATCTGAAGCATTAAAAACAAGGATTCAGAGATTAATGTTCCAATAAACATATTTTTCCTTCCAGTTGGCATTGTATCTAAACGATCTAGCATTCCTGAACTTTTTTCTCCTGCAAACATTATTGCTGCATTCATTGTTCCAATACCAACAGCATATATGATCATTCCCGCGAAACCATAATCAAATCCAGTACGACCAGTAGGGTCTTCTTCATGACCAAGCATGAAGTAAAACATAAGAGTAAACATAATTGGAAAAGCAAGAGAAAAAAATAGAAATTGCCAATGACGTAATTTATCTTTCAGATTTTTAATAGATATTTGAATTGCTTTATTCTCCAAAATGGACATTTTAATCTCTTAACCTCCTTCCAGTTAAATTTAAGAATACATCTTCTAGTGAGTTTTGCCTCAACTTCA